>MDSY01113815.1_pt1 | contig 16752 bp, 16 predicted proteins | sample 811131 | NCBI WGS metagenome assembly MDSY01 (sample SAMN05326643, study PRJNA326480) | marine metagenome | isolation source: seawater | place: Atlantic Ocean: South West | collected 2010
AATGAATCAAATTTTATTGTTTTCTGATGCAGCAAGAGCTCTTTCTAGACCTCAATTAAAAATTGATGCCGATGATGTGCAGTGTGCTCACGGGAGTACGATTGGACAATTAAATCCAGAAGAAGTCCATTATATTAAATCAAGAGGACTAACAGAATCAGAAGCAAAAGCCTTATTAACCTATGGTTTTGCTGAAGAAATAATCGAAGAAATTAGTGATAAAAAATTAAAAGCAGAATTAATAACCGATATTAAAGATGTTGTTAGTAAAATAAAGTCCTAATATGAGTTATCAAGAACATAGTATACGAGATGATTTTCCAATTTTTAAAAATCACCCAGAGCTCGTTTATTTAGATAGCACAGCAACGACACAAAAGCCTGAGTCTGTCATCAAGACAATGACCTCTTTTGTATCAGATGATTATGCAACCATTAATCGTGGTATTTATACTATCAGTCAAAAAGCAACTGAAAAATGCTTAGCTGCCCGAAAAGCTGTGCAATCATTTATTAATGCCAAAACAGAAAATGAAATAGTGTTTGTAAAAGGAACAACGGAAGCCATAAATTTAATTGCTAAAAGTTATTTAAAAGATACTATTAAAGACAGTGATTCTATCTTATTAACGGATATGGAGCATCATGCCAATATTGTGCCATGGCAACAAGTTGTCAAAGCTGAACAAATCAAGGTTTGTGGTATAACAGAAACAGGTGAGCTAGATATCGATGATTTTAAACAAAAGTGTAATAAAACTACCAAACTAATAAGTATTACTCATATATCAAATGTACTAGGAACAATTAACCCAATAAAAGAATTAATTGAATACGCAAGACAAAACAGTAATGCTATTATTGTCATTGATGGGGCACAAGCCGTAGGACATATGAGTGTTGATGTACAAGATTTAGATTGTGATTTTTATTGCTTTTCAGCGCATAAGCTTTATGGACCTACAGGAATAGGGGTATTATATGGAAAATATCAACTATTAGAGGCTATGGCACCTTATCAAACCGGTGGCGACATGATTGAATATGTATCATTTGAAAAAACAACATTTACAAAACCACCTACCAAATTTGAAGCAGGAACACCTGCTATTATGGAAATTATGGGGCTACATGAATGCATAAATTACATTAGTAGTATTGGCTTTAAAACCATTCAAACCATCGAATCTGCATTATATGAGCAATTATGTGCTGAAATTAGCGATATAACAGAACTAAGCATTCATGGAACATCAAAAGAGAAAGCAGCTATATTATCCTTTAGCCTGAACGATATTCATCCCCATGACATTGGAACCGTCATGGATCAAGAAAATGTGGCTATTCGTGTAGGACATCATTGTGCACAACCTCTAATGAGACTACTAAATGTACCCGCAACTGCCCGAATATCAATTGGTTGTTATAATACAGCTGATGATATTAGTAAATGTGTTAACGCCTTAAAAAAAGTAATAGAGTTTTTTAAATGAGTTTAGATAATTTATATCAACAAATGATCTTGGAACATAATAAAAATCCAAGAAATTTTAAAGAAGTAGATCCCAATACACATTACTCACATGGGCATAACCCCTTATGTGGTGATGATTATATCGTTACAATACGCGTGAAGGAGGGTATTATAGAAGATATAGGTTTTAAAGGAACGGGATGTGCTATTTCCAAAGCCAGTGGTTCCTTAATGACAGAAACACTAATTGGAAAAAAAATAGAAGATGTCTTAAACATAAAAGATGACTTTTTAGACTTAGTAACAGAAGATGACGTAAAAAAAGACAATTTAGGAAAATTAATTGTATTTGAAGGTGTCAAAAAGTTTCCAGTTCGTGTTAAATGTGCCGCTTTAGTATGGCGAGCGTTAGAAGATGCCTTATTAAATAAAAGTGATGATCATACCATTACAACCGAATAAAAGGAGTTAAAAATGACTGAAGAAATAAAATTAACGGCTATGCCAACCCCTAATCCAAATACGATTAAATTTTTATTAGAAAAAACATTTTTAGAGCGTGGAAGCATTGATTTTGATACAAAAGAAAAAGCAGCAGATTCATTATTACCAAAAACATTATTTGAAATTAATGGGATTTGTGGTGTTATGATAGGAACAAATTTTGTATCAATAACCAAACATGATGAAAATGGATGGGAAGAAGTTCTTGAAAAGGCCAGTAATATAGTTAAAGAATTATGTTCGCAAGACAAAGATTTATTTGATAAATCATTAATTGAACAAGCTTCTGAAAGTGCAGAAAATGATTCAGAGTCAGTTCAAAAGATAAAAACTATCCTAGACAATGAAATTCGTCCAGCTATCGCAATGGATGGAGGGGATTGTGAATTTCATTCCTATGAAGATGGTATTTTAACATTACGTATGCAAGGTGCCTGTAGCAATTGCCCATCATCCGTGATGACATTAAAAATGGGAATAGAAAATCGATTAAGAGAAGAAGTACCAGATTTAAAAGAAGTTATTCAGGTATAAAAAAACCGGAAGGAATAACTAAGAAAGGGGGGAAACTTCGTTATCTTTCCGGTTACTTAATTATCGTAACAAGTTGCTAAAAAATTTCACAATATTATATCGAAATTTTGTGTTTTATTTTTTTAAGCATGATTCCTTACTAAATATCAACAAAATTATTAAAAATAATAACCGCATTATTAACGATTATATTAGCAAACGTTAATATTCATAATTCGAAGCAATAGGGAATCGTCTGCCCATTCCAAACGACTTTGATGTGATTCTTAATACAATAGCAGCTTGAAATCGTTTATATTCATTTTGATTTAATTTTTTTATAACATCATAAACAATGTCATTATCATAACCCTGATTAATAATGTCTTTGGTAGAAAGCCCTTGCTCAATATATTTTTCTATAATGGCATCAAGCGTATCATAAGAAGGCAACGAATCAGAATCTTTTTGATTAGGCCGTAGTTCAGCTGAAGGGGGTTTATTAATTGAATTTTCTGGGATAACAATAGACCTATTATTAATATATGAGGCAAGTTCGTAAACACGAGTTTTGGAAACATCCCCTAAAACAGATAACGCACCACTCATATCTCCATATAACGTACAATATCCCATCGCTAATTCTGATTTATTACCAGTAGCTAAAACAAGTGAATTAAATTTATTAGCAATAGCCATTAATAATACGCCACGTGATCGAGCTTGAATATTTTCTTCGGTCACATCAGGAACTAAATCAGTAAAAACAGGAGAAAGATCTGTTAATAATTGATTATAAGTAGCATCAATAGAAATTACAGAATAATCAATTCCAAGAGTTTCAGCCAAAGCTTTTGCATCAACTAAACTACCTTCAGACGAAAATTGACTAGGAAGAGAAACTCCTTTTACATGACTAGCTCCCAACGCTCTGACAGCTAATACACACGTAACAGCCGAATCAATACCACCTGACAAACCAATAACAACATCCTTAAAACCAGTTTTAAAAACATAATCACGAATTCCTAATACTAAAGCATCATGAATGCTATTAATAATAGGTGATACAGCATAAGCGTGGGTACCCGTTACAGTTTTTTTAAGATCAATAATAGCACTATCCTCTTCAAAGGCTGCTAACTGACAAAAAACATCACCTAATGATGATATAGCAAAACTATTACCATCAAAAATAAGCTGATCATTAGCGCCAACCTGATTAACCATAATAACAGGAACATCCAACGCTTTCGCATGCTGTAAAAACAAATTAAAACGTATAGTATCTTTACCAATTTCAAATGGAGATGCCGATAAATTTATTAAAATATCAATACCCTCTGTTTGAAAAAAATCAATAGGTTTATAAGAATTAATATCATCATTTAGGACCCAAGCATCCTCACAAACTATAAAACCAATACGATATCCATTAAACACAAATATTGACTGAGAAGTAGCCCTAGAAAAGTATCGTTTATCATCAAAAACATCATAATTAGGTAACTGGAATTTATGTTGTACAAAAATTAACTTACCATTTTGAATTACACAAACACTATTAAATAGCTGATCAGCATCTTTATAAGGTGTGCCAAAACAAATAGCAACATCAGGAAAATCAAGAGAAGCTTGTTTGATTTTTTCAATAGTAATATGAATGTTATCAATAAAAAAATTGTAATTTAATAAATCCTGTGGAGGATAACCCGTTAAAACACATTCCGAAAAAACAACTAAACCAGCTCCGTTTCGTGCACATGCCTTAACATGAGATACCAGTTTATTAAAATTAAAATTAAGATCGCCAACAAGGGAATTAATTTGAACTAAGGCAATTTTCATGTGCATAATTATAACAAAACAAACTAATCAAAAAAACAACAATTAATTATGTTCAAATATAAGTAAGTTTGCTATAAAGATAGCCATGAAATATTTGCTATCAAGCTTGCTATTAATAATCGTAATATCATTTACAAAAGCATCAACATATCAATCACAAATAGGAACGCATCTCATTATAGGAATTAATCACTATCCTATTCAAGACGCATGGATTAAGTTTATTAACAAAAATAAAATCAGTGGGATCATTTTTTTATCAAAGTCGTATCAAGATGGCATTAACGTCAAGAAAACTATTCATAAAATCAAAGAAAATATTCACCATAAAATGTTTTTTTGTATCGATCAAGAAGGTGGTAACGTTAGTAGAATTAAAAAAAATATAATACAAATACCCGCTGCAAAAGTAATAGCAGAATCATATACAGAAAAAGAAGCCTTTGAATTATATCGTAAACAAGCAAAAGATCTAGCAGAGCTAGGTATTAACGTTAATTTTAGCCCTGTATTAGATATCCTGTATAATAAGGCTAACACAGTGATTGGAAATAGAAGCTTTGGCAATAACCCCCAAACGGTTCACAAATATGCAAAAGAAGTTATTAACGCCAGTTTAATAGAGAATATTATGCCTGTTATAAAACATTTTCCAGGACATGGTTATACAAACCAAGATTCACATAAAGAAATGCCTGTTCATAATAATATTGAGAGATTAATTAAAACTGACCTCATCCCATTTAAAAAAAGTATTCAATTTGGAGCCCCAGCCATTATGATCGCTCATATATTATATCCAAAATTAGACAAGCAGTATCCAGCTAGTTTATCAAATGAAATCATAACCAATTATTTAAAAAATGATTTATCATTTTCTGGCATTATATTTTCCGATGATATCAATATGGGAGCAATAAAAAAACATTATAATTTAGATACAGCTATTATAAAATCAATAGAAGCTGGTGTTCATCAAACCATTATAATAGCGCCATTGGAGCGTTTAAAAACCACCATAAAAAGTATCAATATAAAACTAAAAAACGAGCCACAGATAACTAAAATTATCAAAAAAAACCAATCAATCATTGCTAGTTTTAAATAAAAACATAATTATGTATTTTAAAATAATAAATAATTACATATAATATAATCATATATGGAAAAACTTAAAGCGCATGTACGCTTTGTACATGACTCCCAAAAAAGGTTGATCCTAACTTATGAGGTTTTTTTTAACAAAAAAAAAGTATCACTAAACCTAACTGAGTTAATGCAGTTTCTATATGAAAAGGAACAATCTTTAAAAGAGAATGAATCAACATTTTTATATTTTATATCACGTGTAACTAAAAAATTTAGTTATCAATCACGGTTAGTATATGGAATAATGAATAATGAAGAAATTTTAAATTTTTTCTTAAATAGTAAAAAACATAACGTTCATCTAAACATTTTTGAAAATAAGCAGCAGTATACATTTTCAATGAAAGAGGTATTACCAGTTTCTCTTATAATTGAACAAGTTGGCTATAAATTAGTTGCAAAAATGCTAAACAAAAAATATGTAAAAAAACATATAACACACTTTTTAGTATTAAAAAACGAATCTCAAATCTACCTATATTCAGCAGGGATTTTAAGAAAAATAGATAAACGAATAGAATCATTTCTAAGACGATTACTTGAACGGCCGAATTTGGTAATAGAAAAGTCTGAAGATATAGCAACCTTTATGAAACGACTATACCAGCCCTATAAAGATAGTTTTCACTGGGAAATAATAGGAAATATCAAAGCCCTATTACCAGAAGAAATAACACCAGGCCCGCTATTAACACTAAATTATGATGGGCAATGCTTACATCCTTTATTATATTTTGAATATGGAAATGAAATAGTCGATTCAAATAACAAAGATACCGAAGTAATTGACAGGCAGACTGGTAAAAAAATGATTAGACAACCTGCCATGGAGGATGTTTTCTTACAAGATTTAATGACATTATTTGATGAAAATAAACTACCATTTTTATTAGCCAATCCAGGTGATATTGCCAAGTTTTTTGATACATTAGTACCAGAACTAAAAAATAGAGATTGGAAAGTAAATTCTAACGTTGATAACTTTAATGTATCAGAAGATCCAATAACATTATCATTTGAAATAAATTCAACAAAAACTGATTGGTTTGAATTTGATCCTAACTGTAACATAGAAGGAGAAAAACGTTCACTTTTAGAAATCAGTCGCTTATTAGTAGAAAATCAAGGCTACATAAAAACAAAATCAGGATTTGTAAAACTTAGTAAATCAACTCAAGAAGAAATAAAACTATTAAAACAATATGGCGCTTTTAATATAGGTAAAACATTCTCTAAAAAAGAAATTTTGCCAATTATGATGATGTCAAACACTACAAGTGATAAAGAAGATATCAAAACACTTATTTCAAAAGTAAATTCATTTAATGTAGCAGAAACAACTATTTCAAAAGATTTTAATGGCGTCCTAAGACCTTACCAACATTATGGAGTTCATTGGATGAATTTATTAGCAAATGTACAACTAGGAGGCGTATTAGCTGATGATATGGGATTAGGAAAAACTGTACAAACATTAGCATTTACATCCCTAATGAACAAAAAAGGACCGGTCTTAGTAATATGCCCAACAAATGTACTTTATAACTGGGAAAAAGAAATCAAGCGATTTTTACCAAAGAAAAAAGCAGTTGTATATGGAGGAGCACAACGACATCAACTACTAAATAAAGTAAATCACTATGATTATATAATTATTTCATTTGGTATTTTGAAAAATGATATCGAATATTTAAAAACCATTTTATATGAAACTATCTTAGTAGATGAAGCACAAGCAATTAAAAATCCTCAAGCTCAAGTCTCTAAAGCAATTAAACAATTAAGTGCTAATTTTAAATTAGTAATGACAGGTACTCCAATAGAAAACCATTTACAAGATATTTGGAATTTATTTGATTTTGTTATGCCAAATTACTTAGGGACAAAATCACAGTTTGAACAATCTATTAAACAGGAAAATAAAGATTTTTTAAGAAATAAAATAAAACCATTTGTTTTGCGAAGAGAAAAAAGAGAAGTCTTAGATAGTTTACCTGAAAAAACAGAGATAACATTAGAATGCCCATTATCAGATGAACAAATGGAATTATATAAAACAGTACTTGATGTAGCAAAAAAAGGTGTTGCAACAACAGGTAACAAGCGTGATCGCCTGAATATGCTAACGGCATTATTAAAATTAAGACAAGTATGTACACATCCAGGAATAGTTGAAGAATTTAAAGGGTTAGGAATAGAGTCAGCAAAATTTAACATGCTAAAAGAAAAATCATTAGAATTAATAGATGAAGGTCATAAAGTAGTTGTCTTTAGTCAATTTACATCAATGTTAGATTTAATAGAAGAATGGTTAGATAAACAAAAGATAGCCCATTTAAGAATAGATGGCAGTATATCAGCAAAAAAAAGAATGGAGCTTGTAGAAACATTTCAAACAAATGATAAACCAATGATATTTTTAATATCATTAAAAGCTGGAGGCATAGGCTTAAACTTAACAGCCGCTGATTACGTGATTCATATAGATCCTTGGTGGAATCCAGCAATAGAAGCACAAGCTACGGATAGAGTCCACCGAATGGGACAAACCAATAAAGTCATTGTCTACAGATTAATATGTGCCGGAACAATAGAAGAAAAAATAAATAATTTACAACAAGAAAAAAAGAAATTATTAGCAGAGATAGTTGATATTGATGGTGCTTCAGAAAAACAAATAGATTTTAACGAAATTAAATCATTAATATTAAATTAGCCAAAGAAACATTGAATATTTAATAAAAACTAGCTATGATTAATAATCATAATTAATATGACACATTTTTTGGAGAAATAAATGCCTAAAGAAGATCAATTAACAAAACGAAAAGCAGTAGTAGCAAATAATGTTAGCCACTCAAAAAGACGCACAAAAACTAAAAAAGATATTAACTTACAATCTAAACGGTTTAACGTGGGTAGAAAAACAATAAAACTACGAATATCCACAAAAACAATTAAAACGATTCGTAAAAACGGTATAAAAGCGTTATTAAAAAAATTACAAAGAAAAGTGTAGGAGAAAGTCATGGCAAAAAAAGGTCATCGTCAACATATTATATTAGAAAGTACAGAGAGTGGTCATTCATATCATACAACAAAAAATAAAAATAACACTTCTGATCGAATAGAGATAAAAAAATACGATCCTATTCTAAGAAAACATGCTGTGTATAAAGAAAAAAAATAAAACTATCACAATCAAATACGCATAATAATGTTTTAAAATTATTAAAACTTGTGTAAACTTTTTTAATGAGTTCAAAAGATTATCTTAACTACCTAAAAAAAATGCCAAAGACAGGGGTGATCTATGTTTTAGAAAAAGCCTATGATGCAGGATATAACCCCCTAGATTCAAGTTGGGCAAATTTAGGTCAAGGTGCCCCAGACACAGAAACATTTAATGGCAAAAAAAGAAAGAAAACCATAGAAATTAATAGTCATAATAGTGAATATGCACCCGTAGCAGGAAGACTAGATCTAAGAAAAAAAATAGCAGAGTATTACAATACTATGTTTAGAAAAGGAAAAAAATCTCAATACACCTACAAAAATGTTTGTGTAGCGGGTGGTGGACGAGTTGCATTATCTAGATTAGTAGCAACCTTGGGGCATATAAATATGGGCCATTTCATACCAGATTATACAGCTTATGAGGAATTATTAAGTATATTTCAAAACTTTGCGCCAATACCTATCACATTAAAAAAAGAAAATAACTATAAAATGCCTATTAATGATCTAAAAGATGAAATTATTAATAAAGGCTTATCAGCATTATTAGTAAGTAATCCATGCAATCCTACAGGTCAGGTAATACATGGTGACGAATTAAATGATTGGGTAATGTTGGCAAGAGAATTAAGATGTTTATCAATATATGATGAATTTTATTCCCATTACATATATTCAAAACCTAATAAAACAGGAACGATTATATCCGCAGCTGAATATATTGATGATATTAATGAAGATCCAATTGTAATTATAAATGGATTATCCAAAAATTGGCGATCACCAGGCTGGAGAGTAGGGTGGCTATTAGCATCTGAAGAAATTATTGAAAGAGTATCAAGTGCTGGCTCATTTCTTGATGGAGGAGCTGTCCACTCATTACAAGAAGAAGCTGTAAAATTAATTAATCCAAAAACGCTAAAAAAAGAAGCAAAAGAAATTCAAGACATATTTAAACAAAAACGAGAATATTGTATTAATCGTTTAAAAGAAATGGACTTTATCATCGATTCAGAACCAGAAGCAACGTTTTATATATGGTGCGATTTATCAAAGTTACCTAAAAAATTACAAGATAGTCAAACATTTTTTCTAGAGTGTTTAAAAGAAAAAGTCATTACTGTACCTGGTATATTTTTTGATGTTAATCCAGGTAAACGACGATTAAAAAAACATTCACGTTATAATAACTATACTCGTATTAGTTTTGGTCCAAATATAACAACCTTAAAAAAAGGTTTAAAAAATATTGAAAAAGTAATTAAAAAGTTTCAATAAAACCCTAAATATCTTCTGGATCAAATTCGTCTTCAAGAAATTCATTCATCATATCACTAAACGATTGTTGTTGCTGATTAGAATTTTCGTTTTCTGATTCAGAAGAAAACTTATCAACCCGCTTCACAGGGTTAATCAATCGTTTATGCTCGTTAGATCGTAATAACCTAAAATAATTATCTAAACTCATAACCCCCTCCTATTACTAGTATTATATACTTATATACGTATAATTATTCCCATTACTTGTGCAAAATACACATTTTACAAATAAAAAGATGTATCAAAAAAAACAAATATGACATAATTTTAAAATATGACTTGGTACTTCATTGCAATTATAGGCGCTATTTGCATAGCAATTCACCAGTTTTCTATTACAAAATTAATTAAACTAGGATTACCTATTCATTATATAAATGCCATTATATATGCTATTGCAGCTATCATTTTGATAATTATATATAAATTAACAAACAATAACTCTATTGAATTAAAAATCAATCATATAATCTGGATAACAATAGGTATCCTTAGCATAATAGGTGTCATAATAGCAACATTAGCTGCTATCAACAAATCAATAAACCCCGGTTATGTAGGTGCAATTTTAAGTACATCAGCTGTAATCTTAACATTATTATCAATTATTTTTTTAAAAAGTCCGATTACTATAATAAAAGGATTTGGAATCGCATTAGTATTAAGTGGTGCCATTTTATTAGGCTTATAATAAAACTATACAATAATAGAAAATTTAATGTTTAAAAACATCAAAAAAGAGGTAAATAATATTTTGGAATAAATGATAGTTAGGGGGATTTGAATGAAAAAACTATTGCTAATTGGACTAATTTTTATTTTATCAGGTTGCGGGGTAGTATCAGACTTATTTGACAGCAAAGATGATATATTAACAGCAATAGCATCAGGAGATATTTCATTTTTAAAAAGTAATATCAATGATTTTTTAGATCAATCAGAAGGTACCGCAATTGATTGTGCAGACCATATCCAAGATATTGGGATTAATGTCTATCAAGCAACAAGTGATGGAGAGATGTATTTACGATCAGATTCATCAATAGTTGATGTAAAATCAAGTACAACTGAAGCGTGTACTTATAGTTATGAAGTAGGAAATTTAAATAGTGGTTTAACAACGGTTGAAAGTATTATGAAAAAAGAAGGTAAAGAAAAGAAAATTGTACAAAGAGTATCCGACTCTTTAGAGCAAAATAAAACCAATCTAATAAAAACTATGACACCAGAAACATCAGAAATATGTGATCGAGTTATCCCAATAATATTAGAGAAATATTCAGATGAAATTGAAAAAAGTAAATTGGCAAAATTAGGAGAAACTGAATTTAGTATATACATTGATATAATTGTGGACACAGTAAAAGAAACAATAGAGTCGTTAAAAGAGGTAAAAGGATTTGAAGAGTATAATGTAACAGCGCTAAAGCCAATGGCCGATGAATTTTTAGATGTAAATACAAATAGAATTACAGCTGCTAGATATAAAAATGTTATTAATGATTATTCAAAAATTAAAAATGCCTGTGATATTGATAACGCAGGACAAAATTATATTGATAAAATAGAACTTGAATATAACATGAAGCATAATCACCATGATGAAACCGTAGCCAAAGATATAATCGTAGAAGTATTTGGAGAAGAAATGGTAGAAAGTGCGCCAGCAGCAATAGAGTTAATGGCCAATGCATACGCAGAAGATAAAAAAGTAACGTTAGAAAAAGTATCAAAAGCAATTTTAGCAGCAATGGACTTTCAATCAGCATTAGATGAAAATAAATTAGATCCAATCATTGAAAACGTACCAACAAGTTATACCGATATATTAAATTTTATAAAAACAGAAATTACAAATGAAGAAGGATTAATCAATAATGTTTTTGACGACTATGATAATGATACTGAGTCATATAGAAATAAGTATAAAGTAAAAAACTATAAAACAGCACAAAACAAAGAAGCAATGATGACTACCAAAGGAGTTAGAGCTGTCTTTCATGAAGATCATAAATGGAAAAACAAAACAAATGTAGAAAATTCAGAAACAGTTAATATATTAGAATTATGGACAGTATTAATGATGCAAATTGATGCAGGCCGACTCCATGAAGATTATCTAGACCTATCAAAGTTCTTTTATGAACTAGACATTATAGATATGAGTAAACCATTCGTAGTAGATGTGTACATAGAAAAAGATGACTCTAAATCACTAAACGTAATAATAGTCGATACAACAAACATAATCAGTAAAATAAAAACATCAATTACATTAGAAAATCCAAATAATATAGAACAATCCAAATCTATTGAATTATCTAACGTAGAAACCTATGGTTTTGACAAAAATTTTAGTTATGAATTATCAGGAGCAGAAATAAATAGTTATAAATTAAAATCTGGAGAAATAACATTACAGTTATTAAACCAAAGCGGAACAGTAGTAGTAGAACATAAACAAAAAATATTTGATTTTAATGACATTTTTCAAGAAGCAACAGGCTATGACGATTACTATGCTGGCTTTGAACATTCAGATGACAATTACGACTATATTTATAATGAATATCAAACTATTGATAAAGACTATATTAATGGAATTATAAAAGAAGAGATATCAGCGCACACAAAAAATGTAATAACTAACAAGACGATAAAAGACAAAGGAATAACAGAGATTGATGATGATTTAATATTTCAAGAAGGACAAACATCAACATTAGATTTTGATAAAAATAAAATAATGGTTTCCTTAGATAATAATTATATCAGTGATTTTAATATTATTTATCAATATAAAATCCTAGAGGTAATTATACCAATTTCAGGAAATACTATAACGGAATTATATGAAATAAGCTCATACTATAACCCTAACGAAATTAAATATTGGGAACATTTTGAATATGAAGATAATAATTTTACAAAAGCACATAGTATTGTAGCTGAAGGTGAAATATCCTTATTAAATGCAGATATCGAATTAGAGTTACCACAATTAGAACCAAATGAATATAATCTAGAGAAAAATTATTACACGCACTATAAAGCATGTATTAGACATATTGTAGAAGATGCATCAACCGGATATGAAATACATCATAGCAATTTCAAGTGTATTCCATATTTTATAGAACAAGTAACATACGAATAAAAGCATTGCAAAATGATTGATAGCAGGCAAAATAGGCTACTATCAATCAAAAAAACAAAATGGATGGCTAGTATCAATAATGGTTAATTAAAAACAATCAAAAAATAATATAATAATAACCGAGTGCGTAATCAAAAAACAAAAATATAATGCTACAAAATAGGGTAGAAAATCATTAACGAGAAGCTCTATAAGCAAGCATTTTTATCTTATTTAAAAGACCCGTAAAAATAAAAAAATGTATGGGATATAAACTATACCAATATAATCGACCAAACAACCCTTTGGGTTCAAAAATAGCAGAAATATAAACTTTGGTGTGTGTCGCATCTAATTTCTTTAGAGAAAAATCAAGCCAGGCACGACCTGGTAATTTCATTTCTGCAAATAAACGTAATTGAAAAGGAGGGTTAAAAACAACAACACGCCACCAATCTAAAAAATCTCCTTCAGTAATATTTTCAGGATGTTTTCGACCACGAATAGCACCTGGTCCTCCAAAAAAAACATCAACAATCCCACGTAAATGCCAGATCCAATTAGCAAAATACCAGCCATTTTTTCCACCGATTACCTGAATAGGAAAAAAGCTATCTGTAATGGGGACATTAAACGTTATATTTTTTATATATATCAATTTATTTCCTTCTGTGTTTTCAATCCAGTTATCTTGATAGTTAGATGAGGAATATGATGAAGCCCAATGAGATTTAAAAAAATTAGATTCTTCTTGCTCAAGAGAAAATTTGATAGAATCACTAATAGTTAACGTTTGAAAAGGAAAATAATCCAACGTTTTTTTAGAATGTTTTACGATAGTATTCGATTTAATACTTTGAATTAATTTTTTGCCAATTTTTGCATATAAAGGTGTAAATAAAGAAAGCCATAAACTAGATATTTTTGGAGATAAGACAGGCACTGGAAAAATAATTCGATACAAACCGCGTTGTTTGGCATATTCTTGCATAATATCAGAATAAGAAACAACATCACTACCACCAATTTCAAAAATCATATTTTGCTTAATAGGTAATAAAATACTATCCGATAAATATCGAAGAACATCTTTTATAGAAATAGGCTGAGCCTTAACTCGAACCCATTTTGGCGTGATCATAATAGGAAGTCTTTCTGTAAGGTTACGAATAAGTTCATATGACAAACTGCCAGAACCAATAATAATAGAAGCACGAAACGTAATACTTAAAATACTAGAGTTACGAATAATATCACCAACTTCTTTTCGACTTTGTAAATGTAACGACAATTTTTGTGACTCATCAAATAATCCGCCTAAATAAATAATTCTTTTGACATTATTTGCTTCTGCCGCTTTAACAAAATTAATAGCTGACAATTTTTCAGACTCAATAAAATCATCACCTTCAGCTAAAGAATGGATAAAATAAAATGCTACATCAATGCCTTTAAGAGCGCTAAGAAGACTTTTATAATTGTTTGTATCACCGTAACGAATAGAGTGTTTACGAGCATAAGATTTTTTAAATTGTTTAGGACGCCTGACCATAGAATAAACAGTATGAGGAGAATCTAACAATATATCTAATAAACAACTACCAATATAGCCACTAGCACCTGTAACTAAAACAGATAATGGTGAACTCATTTCAGGCAACTATTTCCGAACCATCCCAAGCAAAAATTTTGCCAGAATCATTCACCGTAATACTATTTAACACCTTAACTAAATAAGAGACACTTTCCTCAGGTGAAAAAACAGAATTCTTTTTGTAATTTGATAAAAAAGGCTTAGAAAGATTACTATCTACTGTACCAGGATGTAAGCCAATAACAATCGATTGTTTTAAAGCAAAAGAAAATTCAATACTTAATGTCTTAATAAACATATTTAAAGCAGCTTTTGAAGCACGATATCCATACCAACCACCCAATTTATTATCTCCAATACTACCAACACGAGCACTTAAAGCCGCAAAAATAGAAGGGGAGTTTTTGGGCAAAAATTTAGAAAAATATTTAGCAATAAGTATAGGAGAAATAGCATTTATATTAAAATAATCTAATAAATTTTGTTGAGAAATAAAACGAACTGATTTTTCAGGAGCAATTATCTCATTATGTAAGAAACCTGAAGTGATTAAAATTAAATCAAAATTAAGATCATCAGGTAATACATCAGCTATATCTGAAATGGATTTCTCATCTGAAATATCAAGAAAAAAATGATGAACTTTTGGATGGTTAAAAGTATTAGTAACTCTTGAAAAAGAATAAATGTATTTAATGTTAGCTTGATTTAGATAATATTTTATAAAGGCATTTCCAAGAGAACCATTAGAACCAAAAATAGCAACAGATTGGATTGGATTTAAGTTAGAAGTCACGTACTAATTAACTCGAATAACACCTTGCATTGATGAAGCATGCCCTGGAAATGTACATACATACGGATAATAACCTTTTTCTTTTGGCATAACAAAGCTAATGGAGACTGTTTCACCAGGGTTAGTCATCTTCGTTTGAGCAATAATACGATCTGATGGTGGAACATAGTTTGGCCCATGAGCCAAAGCTTCAGATGCGAACTTTTTAAGATTTGTTTTTGGTTTTAAGATGATAACATTATGATTCATACCAGCCATTTTAGCTTTATTAATAAATGTTAACGTTACGTTACTACCAGCTTTTACCTGAAGAATCTCTTGATCATACTTCATCGTATCACCTACAGAGCTCAATGTTAATTTAACATCTTGTGGAGCAGAACAAGACACAAGAAAAAATAAAATATTTAAGAAAAGAAAAAATTTAAACTTCATTAGAAACCCCTTAATAAAAAGTAGTAATTATCTTACTTTAATTAATTAAAAAAAACAAGGATAAATATTAATTAAGCATCACTAGAGATGAAATTTAATATTAGCAGCTAAGTTTCTAGCAGTTAAGAATACGGACTCGACTCTTCCGTGAAAGCAGCAATCACCACATAAAACAAATCGTAAGTCATGATCAATAAGTAGTAAAAAAATTAACTAATAATATTTAAGTTAAAAAGAAAAAGAAAAGAAGCCATCGCTAACATAATAAGAGCAGGAATAGATTTTTTAAAAGGATCAAAAACTTTAATATGAGAAAGCAAGGCACCAATCATTAATACAATCATACCTAAGGCTCCCCATACAACGATGCCTGGTATCCAAATACCAATAAATATTAAAAGAGAAAAAAGAAACTTTAAAAAACCAATAAAATAAAAAAACAAAGTTGAATAACCATATGAATGAAACTCTTCTTTTAGACTTAATGAATCTTTACCTCTGTAAGAAGTAGATTTTGAACATCTTATTAACCAAACATTAATAATGCCCAAAAATATAACAATCTGAAATAAAATATGTAGGATATTCACTACAAAAATAGTATCATACTCTAGAATAAATACAAATAAAATTTAAAACAAAAAAACCAACCCAGCTTTGCAAAAGCAAAGCAAGCCCCTACAAAAAGCACTAACACCTCCAAGAGAAACTAAGATTCGCAATTTATAAAATCACGCAGACTACCG
>MDSY01110273.1_pt1 | contig 16751 bp, 6 predicted proteins | sample 811131 | NCBI WGS metagenome assembly MDSY01 (sample SAMN05326643, study PRJNA326480) | marine metagenome | isolation source: seawater | place: Atlantic Ocean: South West | collected 2010
GATGCATACCTGCCCTTTCCTTTCGCCAACCTTCACCGGTCAATTCATCCAAATAACCATAGTTACCCCCTTCTAAAATAAAATTAATGCGGGTCGCTCTATTTCCATCATCGTCATTGTCTGACTGCCACAGAGAGCCGAATGAATCTACGGTCACTTCATAATTATTTCTAAAATTATGACCAAGAATTTCAATACCACCACCGTCTAAATCAGATCTAAAAACCATTCCTCCCCAGAAAGGTTTACCTTTATCTTCAACATTTCTTCCGTGCAAATCCTTTAAAATATCACCACTTTTGTTTTTGAGATTTTTGCCAGTATTACCAAAATTCCAATACATTTTCCCATCAGGGCCAAACACTAGTGAATGATAGGAGTGGTCATGGCACTCGGCCCCATCTCCGGTAAATAATAATTCTTTTCGATCGGCTCGGTCGTCACCATCATCATCGAAAAACACCCAGACGTTGGGTGTTACAGAAACAATTACTCTGTCACTTAAAACACACAGTCCCATGGCTGCATTGACGTCATTTCCCTGATAAAAAGTCTTAACCTCATCCATCTTACCATCACCGTCTTTATCTTCCATAATCAGGATTCTATCACCCTCTTTTCTCTTCCCTTTATTGGGACCATAGTTAATAACTTCACAGGCCCATACCCTGCCCTTGTGATCTACATCTATATTACTAAGACTAAGTATTTCTGGTTCTGAAGCACTGAGCGTTAACTCAAGGCCATCATCCATCACAAACTGCGATTCAGCCCTTATTTCTTTTAAAAAGACAAATAAAATTAAAACTAAAGGGAGGCATTTCATGTTTCTCAAAAGGTTAAAGGTTTAAATGATTTTTATCATAACGCACCCAAAGGCTCAATAGCTATTGAAGCTCTTCATTAGTCTGATAAGTTAGTACTTAATATTCTCCCAAAACAATGGCTCCATTAAGACATAAAATAGCTGTCATATTCTGCGCTTTTATTTCACTGATTAGAGCTGAATCATCCCCTGACGCTGTCGTTGTCTTCAATGAAGTTCATTACAACCCAGTTGGTAATGAGGAAACTGGAGAATGGATTGAACTCTTTAATCAAATGGGCATTATGACTGATGTCTCTGGCTGGAGAATCGATGGTATTGGATTCACGATACCTGAGGGCACCTTCATAAACCCTGGTGAATATTTGGTGATTGCTAAAGAACCAGGCCCTAATCAACTGGGTCCATTTACAGGAAACATTAATAACGCAGGTGAAGTACTCAGACTATTTAACCAAGGCAATCGTTTGATGGATGAATTAGACTTTAATGATGGAGGAAGATGGCCAGAAGAGGCAGACGGCTCAGGGGTAACACTATCAAAAATTAATCCCTACGATTCCAACATGCCTCCTGAAAAATGGACCTTTTCCAATCAAATAGGAGGCACTCCAGGCTCAGTTAATTTTCCCAAGGACGAATCTGAAATACCATCAAAAAATATCTCTTTAATTCAACTTGAAGACGAATGGCTATATAATGAAAGCGGTGAAGACCTAGGCTCAGAATGGTCAACCTCATCTCATTCCAATCGAGAAGGATGGTTAACTGGAAAAGGCGGAATTGGTTTCGAAAGCGGAGTAACCATTCCTATTTCGACTCGATTAAATTTTCCTGGTCGGAATGACCCTTATGTTGTGACCTATTATTTTGAAAAAGAATTTAACCTAAAACAAAATGAATTAGACAATCTTAAATCACTGATTATCAGACACGCAATTGATGATGGGGCTTTAGTTCACATTAATGGAAAAGAAGTATTGAGGGTAAACATGCCGGACGGAAATATTTCTTCCTCCTCACTTGCCTCTGAAAATATAGAAGTTGATGAATTGTCAGAAAACATATTTCTTGATTCATCGAGTCTTATAAAAGGTCAAAACCGGATCTCAGTCGAGGTTCATCAAAGCAGAATCGGTAATAGTGACATTGTATTTGGAATCGAACTTGATGCCGAAATCATAGAATCCATAAATTCGACATCCGAGAAAATATTTATAAATGAGCTACCATCAGCTAACGAAGAAAAATTCTGGATTGAACTTATAAACGGAGGAACGACATCAGCTAATCTAGAAGGTATAGTCATATCAGTTGGAGCAGATCCCAACAGGGAATATCTATTACCTGAACAATCACTGAATACTGAAGAGATTGTTGTCATTGATGAAGACACTCTGGGATTCAGACCAAAGAATGGTGAAAAAATATTTTTATACAATAAGTCCATAAGTTCAGTTCTTGACTCTCGCGAACAAACTAATCGACTACGAGGAAGGGCCAGCGAAAAAGATGGTGAATGGCTTTTTCCTCAAGGGCCTACTCCACTATCAAAAAACCAATTCAGTTTTAATGACCGAGTAGTAATTAGTGAAATTTGCTACAACCCTCCTGGATTAGCGGCCATAAAAGAAATTCCACCAACATTCGAAACCGTTAATATTGTTCCTTTTAATTCAGTGTGGAGATTCGACCGCTCTGGAAACGGTCAACCTCAAGGCTGGCATCAGTTAAATCATTCTTTGGGTAACGCATGGGAGCAAGGCATTGGCCCAATAGGGAGAGAAACAGGAAACCTTCCTGTACCATTAGGAACCGCCTGGTCTAGAGATGAATATTCATCAGGAACCACGACTTATTATTTCGAAACTAATTTCAACGTAGGCATTGATCTTATAAGACAGACAGATGAATTAATTTTAAACCATCTAATCGATGACGGTGCGATTTTTTATCTTAACGGAACGGTTGTAGGTCGCTTTAATATGCCGGAAGGGACAGTCAATCCAAATCAATTCGCAAGCCCAACCGTTAGCAATGCAACAATCAAGACAATATCAATACCATTAGAATTACTACAAGCAGGTCAAAATCTTTTATCAGTAGAGACTCATCAAGGATCTGCTTCAAGTAGCGATATGGTGTTTGGCGCGTCCCTTGAAACAAGAATCAGGACCAGCGAGGGAAGCAAAGGGACTCCTTATAGAAACTCGAGGAATCAGTGGATAGAAATTGCAAATCGTTCAACTCAGAAAGTTAACCTTGAAGGATGGGACTTTAATGATGGAATTGAGTTCAAATTCCAGCCCGGAACGTTTCTCGATCCTGGCGAACATGCATGCATTGTAAATGATAAAGAACTATTCGGGAACGCATATCCTAATGCGAGAATAATTGGTGAGTTTGATGGATCACTATCAAGATCAGGCGAAAGAATTATTCTTAGAGATCAAGACAACAACCCGGTAGATACGGTAAGCTATTTTGACAGCGGGAGATGGCCATCAGATGCTGATGGAGGTGGAGCATCACTCGAACTACTAGATCTAAATGCCGACAACCAATCAGGTGAAGCTTGGAGCAAAAGTGAGGAAGCCACTAAAACCTCATGGAAAACCTACAGCTACAGAGGCACCGCATCTTCTAGCAGAGGTTCAGATTCACAATGGAGAGAGTTTAATATTGGTCTTTTAGATGCCGGTGAAATACTCATTGATGACATTAAAGTCATTGAAGACCCTGACGGACGAGCCCGGCAAATCCTCAGAAACACTAACTTCTCTCAAGGCACTGATCATTGGAGACTGAGAGGCACCCACCGAAAAAGTGAGATTATTAATGATCCAGATAATCCTAACAATAAGGTACTCAGGATACGAGCATCATCCGCAACCGGACACATGCATAACCAAATAGAAACGACTTTATTGAGTCAGGTAAGGAATGGAACTGAATACGAAATATCTTTTAGAGCGAGGTGGGTCTCAGGAACTAACCTGATACACTCTAGGCTCTATTTTAATAGACTACCCAAAACAACATCTATTGATAGACCAGCAAACATTGGAACACCCTCAAAACCAAACTCAACACGCTTAGAAAATATTGGACCAACCTATGAAGGACTTATTCATTCACCTGCGGTACCTTCCGAAAATGAAATAGTTAATGTCAGCGTGGAAGCGAATGACCCAGACGGTATCGGCTCGATGCGACTTTACTATTCAGTTAACGGAAGATCTTTTAAAAGTATTACCATGGGAAGGCGTGGAACCAAATATGAGGCAGTAATTCCCGCACAATCCCGAAAGTCAGTCGTCCAATTCTACGTTCAGGGTAAAGACAGCACGGGTAACTCCTCATACTTTCCGAAAGGCGGCCCCAACTCAAGAGCACTTTACAAGGTTGATGATGGTCTAGCTGCAACAAATGGTTGGCATAATTTTAGGATTGTCATCACTAATGAAGAACGTGATTTCATTCATCAAGAAACAGAAGTGATGAGCAACGGAAGGGTAGGCGTTACCGTCATTGATAGAGAGGAAGAAATATACTATGACGTCCAAATGAGGCTCAAAGGTAGTGAGAGGGCAAGGAGTCAAGATCCTCGAGTAGGCTATAATTTCAACTTTGGCAGAGATCAGCTCTACAGGGGAATACATAAATCATTGGCTATCGATAGGTCTGAAGGAGTAGGTTCGGGACAGATTGAATTATTGTTTGATATTATGATTGCCAACAGTGGAGGCGTTGTGAGTCGCTATTATGATTTCATTAAGGTCATGGCTCCACTAGACAAGCACACGAGGGGAGCAACTCTACAAATGGCAAGGTATGATGAAGTCTTTCTACAATCTCAGTTCGGGGACGATGGTGATGGTAATCTCTTCGAATATGAGCTGATATATTATCCTACAACAACTAATGCGTCTGAATTAAAAAGACCTCAACCTGATGGAGTAACCGGAACTTCTGTTCAGAACCTTGGTGATGATCCCGAAAAATATCGCTGGTTTTATCTGAAAAAAAATAATCGTGAGGCCAATAACTTTGAACCAATCATGAATTACGCAAAGTTATTCAGTAAATCAAACTCGGACTTTGAGGCTGAGGTTGAAAACGTTGTACACGTTGACCATTGGTTGCGTGGAATGTCATATGCCGTACTATCAGGCGCCGGAGACAATGCGGGAGCAGGGAGTCAACACAATGGCATGTATTATGCATTTCCTGACGATAGAGTAATGTTCCTACCACATGACATGGATTTTGCATTTGATGCAAACCGATCCATAACGGCTAATCCAGAGTGCCGTCGGCTAACGCAAAACGAGTCCAGAAAAAGAATCTACTACGGTCACCTCCATGATATTATTAGTACCACATACAACAATAATTACATGTCAAAGTGGGTTAACCACCTAAGAACTTTTGACCCCAGGCAAAACTGGTCCAATCACCTAAATTATATTAACAACCGTTCGAGGAATGTCTTGTCCCAGCTAAGATCAATTCCAGAAGTAAACTTCTCAATTCAATCACCGAACACTCAAACAGTTAACAACACTTCTGAAATAGAGGGTAAAGGATGGATTAATGTAAGAGAAATCAGAATCAAAGAATCGGCTGTTCGTCTCCCGATCAAATGGACAGATTCAAATACCTGGACGACTTCGTTACCAGTATCCCCAGGCCGCAATTCATTTATCTTAGAGGCGTTAGACTACTCTGGCGAAGTTGTTGGCAGTGACAATGTCACAATAGTAAGCACTTCAAACTCAGAACCAGCATCGAAAGACAATATCGTAATTTCGGAAATTATGTATAACCCTGCACCCTTAAGTAATCAGGAATTAGAGTTAGGTTTCATCGACAAGGATCAGTTTGAATTTATCGAAATCATGAACATTGGAGAGAAAAAAACCAATCTCTCAGGGATGCGTTTTATTAATGGTATTGATTACGAGTTTCAATCATCGAAAATATTAGAACTTGGAGAGCGCGTTGTAATCGCCAAAGATAGGTCAGCTTTTCTGACACGCTACCCGGACCAGTCAAAACATTTAGCGAGTGGTGAGTTTAATAATGGTACTAGCCTTTCTAATGGTGGAGAACGTCTTCACCTAGTAGACCTAGCCAATAATAATATTAAAGAATTTTCTTACGATGATAAGTTACCATGGCCTGTAAAAGCTGACGGTGAAGGATTCAGTCTCGTATTAATCCAACCACAAAATAATCCAGATCACTCCAACTTTAATAACTGGATCCAGAGCTTTAGTATTGAAGGAAGCCCAGGAACCGAAGACCTTAATGAGTTATTCATCCAAGACAATACGGATAGTGATAAAGATGGTCTAAATTACTTTGCTGAAAATGCACTGGGAAGTAGTGATCAAATTCCAAACTCACCTTTTACAATCAATTTCGATTCTGAGCGACATCTGATTATTCGGTATTCAAAGCAAGCTGACCTCACTGGTACGTCTATTAGGCTTGAAATGTCTTCTGACCTAGTGGTCTGGCAAAATTCTAATGAAATTTTTAGCACTCAATCAGAATCTCTCAACGAAGAAGGGCTCGTTGATATTGTGATGCGCTCATCAACTCCTCTCAGCGGTTCACAATATCTAAGGCTAAAAATAGAAAAAGTTGCTAATCCTTAGGCTAATTTATCAAGCGACCACCCATCTCGATAAGGGCGTCTAACCCAAGCGTTAGCCTCATCATGGTTGGTAACCCGCATCAATTCACCATCCCAATTAAGTTTCTTTCCAGGAAATTTCTTGGCAACATTACCAAGTAGAGTGATCTCGGTCAGATGCCCTCCATAACCAAAGTGAGCTCCAGCACCGTCATACTTGCCGGCTTTACACGCTCTAATCCAGTCCTGCTCATGCCCGTCTTTGACTCGTGGCAAAATTTTCTTGGGCCTCTTAAATGCCTTCATAGCCGTTTCCGGAATAAGTCTGGGGCTACCACCATAGACATCGTTCATGAGCATACCTTTACTACCTTTGTATATAACTCCACCTTCTTTTGGAAAATTTCTTCCTTCCTCTAGTTCTTTTGGTCTAGGGGGCTCTGAGCCTTCACGCCAGGTAAGTTTAAGTGGAGGGAATCCCTCTCTTTGAGGAAATCGAAATTCAATGATAGCGCTTTCGGGGTGGACATCTTTAGTCCCACCTTTGACTTGGTGGCATTCAATACTTTCAGGATGACCAAGCTTTAGAGAAGAAACAATAGCATCAATAGTGTGAACTCCCCTATCACCCATCATTCCTGATCCGAAATCCCAAAAACAACGCCATACCTTGGGGTGATAACAGGAATGGTAAGGCCTCATCGGTGCAGGACCTATCCAGTTTTCCCAATCCATACCTTCTGGTATCGGCTGAATCTTAGACGGACGATCACTACAAGGAGAACTCCAAGATGCATGTCCATGAGGAGCATAAGATAAACTACACCAAGCTTCAACTTCCTTCACTTCACCGATTGCACCATCCCAAATCCATTCACTAATAAGCATTCTGCCCTCTCCTGAATGCCCTTGAATTCCAAGCTGAGTAGAAACGCCAGTCTGTTTAGCAATTCTTGCCAGAGCACGCGACTCATAAGCATCATGAGTCAATGGCTTCTGACAATAAACGTGCTTACCTGCATGCATCGCAGCTGCGGAAATGACGGCATGAGTGTGGTCAGGAGTTGCTACTATCACGGCATCAAAATCCACATTACTCGATAATAACTCACGATAATCATGAAAACGTTTGGCATTGGGGTATCGCTTCATCACATTAGCTGCATACTTGTGATCAACATCACACAGAGCCGTGATCTGCTCAGATTTAGCACACTGGGCAAGATTATGAGATCCCATTCCTCCTATACCAATACCTGCGATATTAAGTTTTTCGCTCGGAGCAGTATGTTTTGAACCACCAAGAACATGCCTGGGAACAATCTGAAAACCCATAGCTCCAGCAGTGAGTGAAAGAAATTTTCTGCGTTTCGTGTATGTACTCATGATTTATTGAATATTGAAATTGGATAAATTGTATCAGTGAAACCTCTACAATCTCAACGAAAAATTAATTTAGGTTTCAGAATTTAGGAAATGAAACAACGGTTTTAGCTTCCTTGCTCCATTAGCACTTATGTGATCATCATCGTAATAAATCCAATTGTTATTATCTTTAAAATAATAATAACCATCTGCATTAATAAGAACTGGCAATGGATCGATTATCTTTAAATTTGGAATCTTTTCACGAATTCTTTCAAACATTTCATTCTGAGCGCTAAAGCGCTTTTTAAGCAACTGATCAGAGATCTTTATATCAGAATAACCCCAAGAAAGATTTTTCCAATTATAATGGAACGGGAAACTACTAGGCGTATGCCAATGATCGGTCCATTGAGGAACTTGGAGAAAAATGCTCACTGAATAACCCAGAGATTGAATTTTGGTAATCGTTCGAATTAAAGATTCTTCTACATTGGTTTTATTTTTTAGGGACTGATTAAACGCCAACCACCACCTACCTGCCAAAACAACATGCTTTATTGTCTTACGTTGTTCTTCAGCAGTAAGATATTTTAATATTTGTTCATTGTATAAGATCTGAGATGACTCCGATGTTTGCCAATCAAGGATCGGCAAGGTAGAGGTCTTAACCACAGAAAGCCCCCCAATTGAAAACTCCTTACCGGCTAGATCAAGAGCCCTAGATATTGCCATGGCATGACTGTCACCCCAAAGAAAAAATGAGGGCTCATAACCTTTATGACCTAACACAATTTTATTTTCAGGAAATTCTTTGGCCGCCAAATCATAATCAAAAAAAGCATCCTCACTTAGCCCCCTGTTCTCGTTATCACTAACTTCCTTGGAGACTTTAGAAACAAAACCAGCATTCATCAATATGAATGAGGAACACCCAACCAAAGAAATGAGACCAATTGCAGAAAGAGAAAAAATCGAGAATCGAGAACAGGCTATTTTCTTTTTTCTAATGGGTTGCTCAATATACTTCCATGAAATTATTGATAACAAAAATGATACGAGAACAATGGTGAGTTTAACCAAATTTGAATCTCTCCCAATAACCATATACTCGTTAAGAGCGAGTAACGGCCAATGCCATAAATAAAGTGAATATGATAAAAGGCCTATGAAAACGAGCGGTCTTATTGAAAGAACCTTAAGAACAATAGGTAGTCGACTTATTTCCCCAAACCCGACACCTGACCAAATGATAAGGGCTGTACCTAAAACAGGAGGCACTGCAGAAAGGCCCGGGAAAGAAGAACTGCGATCATAAAAGATAAATGAGAACAAAATGCTTAGGATACCTAAAACACTAAAAATTGTTCTTAAACGATAAGATTTAATCGGTCTCGAAGTCGCAATGATTGAACCCGCACCAAGTTCCCAAGCCCTGGTTGGCAAAAGATAAAAAGATGCAGATTCATAATGAGTGGTGCCCACTATCGAAATTAAAAGACTCAAAAGTGTACCAGCACTTATCACCCAAAAAAGTTTGTCAAACTGACGCCATTTAAATAATAACAAAAAAACAATTGGAACAATAATATAAAATTGTTCCTCCAAAGAAAGCGACCAAGTATGTAGCAAGGGCATTTCTTCTGCCGAGCCCGAAAAATAGCTATTCGTATTTTTCCAAAAAAAGATATTGGAAGAAAAAAATGATAACCCGATCACAGAACCACCCAAAATCTCAAAATCCTTAGGTAATAAAAAAAGATAACTCAAACCAATGGTTGTGATAGTAACCACGTATAAGGCAGGAAAAATTCTTCTCGCCCGCCTTTCCCAAAATCCTGAAAGTGAAAATTGATTCGATTTAATATCTTTTATAATAAGACTGGTGATAAGAAACCCAGATATAACAAAAAAAACATCCACCCCAACGAAACCACCACTCAGACCAAGGTCCGCATGAAACAGAATGACTCCGATAACAGCTAGTGCACGAAGACCATCAATATCAGGTCGGTACGGCATAGATTATAATAATGAATGTAATTCAGATTTGGTTTTAGTCTTTAACTTGATCCCAAAAACGGTGAGGGTCTTTGAGTCTTTTCATCTCACTTAGTAAGAGAGTCTCCATCTCAGCAAGTTTCTCAGCGTACTCAGGCAACTCAGCGAGATCCTTTTGTATTTCATCAGGTTTATGACCGTTAAACTTAACAACTGAATCATCATGATGCTCTAGAAGAAATTCATTAGGATTTTTAGCCAGATTAAAAAGTTGTGTCTCCCTTACTTGACCGTCTAAAACATCATACTTTATAAGCTTCCAGTCCCCTCTTCTAACGCACCTCATCCCTGGTTTAGTTCCTCCACAATAGGCACCGTAAAGAGTATTACGAACCACCTGTTTATTCCCCATGAGTACAGGTTCCAAACTTTTCCCCTGGACTGTATCAGGAATTTCAATATCAGCGAGATCACAGATCGTGGGTAAAATATCTAAAAGATAACCATTTCCTTTTGCCCTAGTTCCTGCGGCTATGCCTGGTCCAGAAACAATAAACGGAACTCTCCAGGTATGCTCGTAAAGGTTTTGTTTACCCACCAAACCATGACGACCAACTGCAATACCATGATCTGCGGTAAAAATGATGTACGTATTTTCTAGTTCCCCGGAACTTTTAAGATGCGCTATAACTCGCCCAATTTGTTCGTCAATATTTTCGATACAGGCGTATTCTCTTCCCAGCTCATTTCTTATAGTTGCCTCGGTTCGAGAAGTTAAAACTCCCGGAACGTGGCACTCATCTCTAAGGTTTGGATGACCGTGATGAAAAGGGTGCTCTGGCAACCAAGTTTTTGGAAGTTGAGGTGACTTAGGATTTACTTTTGTGGGTGGCTTCTTAAGATTCACGGCACCGTATTTTTTTAACAAATCACCTCGTCCTACGCGATCATCATGGGGATGAGACAGGCCGAAGTAGATAAGAAATGGTTTATTTGATTTTGCACCTTTCCTCGAACTCAAAAAATCAATGACTCTTTGACCATGCCACTGACTACCATTTTTTTCAGAAGCGCCGCGGCTCGTTTTGTCCATAACAGTGGTAAATAAATTGTTAGCCAAATCATAACTGTTTCCTTTTTTACATGTCCTGAAGATATCGTATCCAGAACGATTAAAAACCGCCGGAATAGTATTGTTGAGAATATTTTTTCCACCAGTAATGCCTTCTTCGATTTTTCGATGTTTCTTACCGCGCGGAGGAAGATGCCAAAGAGTTCTACCGCTCATGATCATTGTCCTTGAGGGTGAGCAAACAGCACCTCTCATAGATCCCATGTGATAGGCTTGATCTAATACTATACCTGAGGCTGCTAATTTATCTAGATGCGGTGTATCACATACAGTATTCCCATAAGAAGATAGTGTCAGTGGTGACTGATCATCAGTGACAATGAGAAGTATATTCGGCTTTTTGGAAGCACCTGATAAAACTGAAAACCCGACAAATATCAAAAAAAATAGGAACCGTAGGAAATTTAGGAATGTAAATGACATATAATAGAGATCTTGCAGCAAAGCCTAATTACAATCAAGATATTGAATTTTAGATGTCAATTCCATAACCAAAATATGGATTAACATTAATTATGAACCGCTCACTTATTGTAATAACAATTATTGCCTTAAATGCTTTAGCAGAGGCACGGCCTCCAAATGTTCTTTTAATCGTATCCGAGGACAACGGCCCAGAAATTGGTTGCTATGGCACTCCAATCGAAACCCCCCATTTGGATAAGCTCGCCGCCTCTGGAACACTTTTTGAAAATGCTTACGTTCCTCAGGCTGGATGCTCACAATCTCGGGCCGCTTTTTTAACAGGCCTTTATCCTCACCAGAATGGACAAATTGGCTTAGCAACTTGGAACTACGAAATGTATTCAGAAAAGATTCCTAATCTCGTCAACACTTTAAAAGAAGGTGGATACCGGACAGGAATAATAGGAAAGCTACACATCAAACCGAAGTCAGCATTTGGATTTGATTATAAAGAAATTCCTAAGAGTAACTTTCAACGCAATAAGCCTGAACTTTATCGAAAAAAAGCCGCGGAATTTTTTAAAACGAGCCAAAGGCCTTTTTATCTTCAGGTGAACTATCCTGACGCTCATCGTCCTTTTATTTCTCAAGTTAATGGGATACCCAAAAAACCTTTAATGGCTGATAACGTTAAAGCTTTGCCTTTTATTGGAATTGATCACCCTGAAATTCGTCAACAAACCGCTGACTACTATAACTGCATAATGCGCCTCGACCACTACATCGGGGAACTAATCGATGCTTTAAAAGAATCCGATAATTTTAAAAATACAGTCATCATTTACATAGGTGACCACGGAGCCGATGTTCCTCGAGGCAAACGAACATGCTACGAGGGTGGAGTTCGCATTCCTATGATCATTAGTTGGCCTGGAGCAAAAGAAAACCAAAGAAGAAAGGAACTTGTTAGTACACTTGATCTATTTCCTACAATTTGTGAAATCGCTGAACTAAAAAAACCTAATTCATTGGTGGGTAAATCACTAAAAAAAATAATTCACGGTGAAAACCCATCATGGAGAAAAGTCATGGCCACTGAGTATCACGTACACTCTAATCATAATCCATGGCCTCAGAGAGCAATTCGAGATGAACGATTCAAACTCATATTAAATCCTTTATCAGGCCAGATAAATCCCGGTTATGACTTTACAATGAGTAAGAAGTTCTTGTCTGCCTCAGAATCAGAATTAATGAACTCGGCTAGCGAACAAGTTCGCCAAGCCTATAAAATATCAAAAAGACCACCGCTCTATGAATTGTATGATCTTGAGAGTGACCCTTATGAATTTAAAAACTTGGCAGATGATTCAAAATATTCTGAAAAATTGAACAAATTAAAACAACTACTAGTAGATTGGCAAAAAGCTTCAGGCGACCCGTTAATTTCGCCTGAAGCTTCTAAAAAACTCTTTGATATAATAATAAGCGCAGGGACAAAAGAACGAATAAAAATTAATTACAAGTCGCTAATGGGCATCAAACCCTGATAACATTTTAATAACCTTCCATATGAACTTGCGAGCCGTTTCATTTGTTATCTCATTATTCTTCCTAGCAGACACGTGTTTAGTCACAGCCATGGAGAAACCTGAATCAGTCGCGGAGCTCTCTTACGATTTCAAAAGTCCATCCAACAATATCATCTTAAACAAATCGGGATCATATTCTGATATTAATTTAAAGTTTAACGATCAAAGAAAGATTCAATTCAAAGATGATGGTATCCATTTCATTGAAGGTTTCAGCGCTCAATCTACAAAACCACCATCAAGTTTTATCAATGAGGTAAAGAAAAACAATTCTCTGAGCCTTGAACTATGGTTTAAGCCTGCAAATTTAATTCAGAAAGGCCCAGCCCGTATCTTTTCCCTATCCGGTGGAACCTCTGACCGCAATCTCACCATCGGTCAAGAAGGCAAGGCTCTTCAAATAAGAATCCGCACCACAAGAACTAGTAATAATGGCTTGCCGGCAATGAAAACGAATCAGTTTCTAAAAACCCAAATGACTCATGTATTTTATACATTTGGTGGCAATGAAGCCAAACTCTACATCAATGGAAAACTGATAAAAAATATAAAGGTTCAGGGAAATCTATCTAACTGGGAAAATGATTATCTTTTTTTTATTGGTAATGAATCGACTGGCAACCGTCCGTGGTTAGGTAGTGTCTATTCATTATCACTGTATAAAAAAGTTATCAGCAAAGCCGAAATCAACAGAAAATTTAACGCAGGTACAAATCGAAAGAGTGAAATCGCTGTTAAAGATAATGAAAACCACTATAGATTTTTTGAACGTCAAGTAGCTCCATTACTAGCAAACCATTGCCTAGAATGTCATGACAGTTCGAATTCAAAGGGCGATCTGAATCTTTCAAGAAAGGTCACTGCCTTTGAAGATGATTCTATCATCATAAAAGGAAAGTCTAAAGAAAGCCTACTTTGGGAAAGTATTTCCAAAGATGAAATGCCTAAAAAAAGAACTCCACTTACAATTGAAGAAAAAAATATTATTAGAGAATGGATCGATAATGGTGCGCATTGGTCATTAGAAGAGATTGACCCCGCCGTATATGTACATGCACAAAATAAAGACTCTCAACTCGCTAGAAGACTGACCGTTGATGAATATATATCGACGGTTAAATCGACTTTTGGTGTGGATATATCTCAAGAAGCCAAAAAGCAATTACCTCCTGACTTGAGAGCTGATGGATTTTCAAATACATCCTACAATCTCAATGTAGATATAGCGCATATCCAAGCCTACGCCAATCTAGCGTCTCAAATAGTCCGGAAAATAAATATAGAATCGTTCTCTAAGCGCTTCACAAATAATCAAAGTTTCACCGACAAAAATATGGCCAACTTTCTTCGACCAATGGGCCATTGGGTACTTAGAGGACCATTGAGTAATGATGAATTAATTATTTACCGAGGCATTACAACTTCAGCCGTGGCGGGAGGTGCCAGTTATTACAATTCAGTAAAGATGGTACTCGAAGCCATGCTACAATCTCCCCGTTTTATTTATCGCATCGAAAGCCACGAAAATGGTGAATTGGTCAGTGATGATGAGTTGGCCGTTAGACTGAGTTATCTCGTCTGGGGATCATCACCAGACATTCAACTCCACGAAGAAGCAAGGCAAGGGAGGCTCAATAATTCAAACAGCATTCAAAAACAGGTTGCCAGAATGCTTGATGACCCTAAAGCCATATACCAATCAATCCAATTCCTAAAACAATGGTTAAACCTTAATCAATTATCAAACCTTCGCCCTGATAAAAAACATTATCCAAAATGGAACTCTCAACTTGCCGAAGATATGAAGCAAGAAACCATCAGTTTCTTTGAAGAGCTAGTCTGGAATAGAAGGAGACCCTTACCTGAACTTTTTAATGCTCAGTTTACTTATCTCACTCCAGCATTAGCCACTCATTACGGTATAACTCCAAAAGATAAAGACGGACTAGAGCGCTATAATTTGGAATTCATTCCATCACGGGGCGGTTTACTAACACAAGGAAGCACATTAACGATGGGAGGAGATGAGGCATCAATGGTCACTAGAGGCTTATTTATTTTAAATGATATCCTTAGAGGCGTTGTTAAGGACCCTCCACCATGTGTTGATACAACACCAGTCCCTTCTGAGCCTGGGCTAAGTCAGAGAATCATCGCCGAAAGAAGGATAGCAAATTCTAGCTGCGGAGGTTGCCACTCAAGATTTGAGCCACTCGCTTTCGGTTTGGAGAGATTTGATGGACTTGGGGCATATCAAGAAAAAGATAACTTTAAGAATATGTTGAGAGAGGATGGCAAACTATTAATACCAGGAAAATCCGATTCAATAGCATTTAAATCTTCAGCAGAACTCATGAATATCATTGCCGGAAGTGACAGAGTCATGAAGACCCTGGTCTGGAAGATGGTTCAATTTGCCATGGGGCGACCTTTGGGAGCAGATGACGTCAGCCATGTTGACAAAATTTATAAGGCGGCACAGAATAGTGGAAGCAAATACTCTGATGTCATAACTGCAATCGCACTGAGTGAACTCATGTATCAGAAAAAAATTCAAGACTGATGAGAAAACAAATTAACAGAAGATCCTTACTAAAGGGATTAGGAACTGTTGGCATCGGGTTGCCTCTAATGGAAGAAATGGTAAACACCAAAGCTTACGGTGCCGACCAAAAAAATGTTCCTACAAGGGCCTTCAATATATTTTTCGGTTTAGGTATACCCACTCCACTTCAAGACGAAGGGTTTAGTGACGTCCTTGAACCACTAAAACCCTTGTCGGATAAGTTACTCATCATGCGTAACGTTGATCATGTCCGTTGTGACGTCCGCGGAATCAATGCTCATTTCGACGGAGCAACGGCATCATTTACGGCTGAACCAGCAGGTGGTGAAGCAAAAGCCGGAGGAGCATCTATCGATCAAGCCATTCGGCATGGAGTTCATCCAAACGGAACACCAAAAGGAATCATTCCTTCTCTCGTAGCAGGAACCTTTTTCCGTCGAAGTAGAGTAGGAAGATACCACCATAGTTATAATTTGGACGGAACTGTATCAGCTAGAATGCAAGAGAAGCCTCGTGATTTATTTAATCGCGTATTCGGAGTTTTTTCTAGTTCAAGCGAACAAGATGCCAATGAAAAGCGTATCAGACAAAGTGTCCTCGATTCCGTTTTAGAACAGTACAGGTACTTCACCAGCGTTAATTCTCCTCTAGGTTCAGCCTCAAAATCAAAAATAAAAGATCATTTAGATAGAGTTCGTGAATATGAAAGGCGAGCCTTCTCTGCCCCAGATTTGCAAACTAAGGGAATTCAAATACCTCCACCTTCCAGATTACCTCATGGCGGCCCAGCTGACCCAGGAGGAGAAGGAATAGACATGGTTCTTGATGAATTAAGGAGTGAGTGGAGACTTTTGGCGGATCTATATGCTCTTGCCATTGAAATGGATAGAGCAAGGTTCGGTTCCATCACTTTCTTGGCAGCTGGAGAAAGGATCAGATTGAAGGGTGACTATAAATATAATAACAAATTAAAATATAGTTTTAACGATTCCACCGAATTGGGTCGGGGAGGTTCAGGCGGCTGTAGTCATGAATGGTGGCACAAGTTTGACGAAAAAAAGGAAAATAAACAGCTACGAGCCCACGCACACATGAAATTAAACGAAATTGCTTATTTCATGAACCGTTTGGACAATGTGCAAGAAGCCAACGGTAAAACAATTCTTGATAACTCACTGTTTACTATTTCAACTGAGTCTGGAGATGGAAGACACAATAAC
>MDSY01038300.1_pt1 | contig 16747 bp, 9 predicted proteins | sample 811131 | NCBI WGS metagenome assembly MDSY01 (sample SAMN05326643, study PRJNA326480) | marine metagenome | isolation source: seawater | place: Atlantic Ocean: South West | collected 2010
ATACAATATCTGATTCAAGTTTAAAATACTTACTAGCTGACATACCTACTTTTGCAGTATTATCCAAAACCATAATTCCATCAGTATCCTCTCCAAGACCTAATTCATCTTCTCCACAAACCATACCTTCTGAATCCTCTCCTCTTATTTTTCCTTTTTTAATCTTAAATTTATTATCACCATCATAAATCCAAGCTCCTATCTTAGCTACGGCAACTTTTTGGCCAACATTAATATTTGGGGCACCACATACTATTTGCAATGGCTCATCTTCTCCTACATCAACTGTTGTGAGACTTAATCTATCTGCATTAGGGTGTTGAATTTTTGTAAGCACCTCGCCAATTACAATTCCTACAAGGCCACCTTTAACACTTTCTATTTTCTCAACTCCTTCAACTTCTAATCCAACATCAGTTAATAATTGTGAAATTTCTTCAGAAGGGAGGTTAAGGTCTAAATAATTCTTAAGCCAGTTATATGATATCTTCATTTTGTAAATTGAATTTTAGCAAAAATAGTAATTGTATTAACATCTACGGATTACTTTCTGACTCTTTTTAAATCAAGTAAATTCATTGCATTACTTTTAAAACCTGAAATATTCTTATTTGTAAAACGCAAAACCCTATCATAATATAAAGGAACTATAACTGCATTTTCAATAATTAATTCATCCATTTTTTGATAATAAAGATATCTAGCTATAGATTTAGTTTCTGATAAGGATTTTTCATATAGATCATCAAATTCTTCATTTTTAAAGTGTGTGTAATTTGGTCCGTTTGGGCAAAAATTGTTACTGTAGAAAAGGGAAAGGTAATTTTCTGCATCAGGATAGTCAGCAATCCAACTACCTCTAAAAAAATTAAGCTTAGATTTGGCTACCATTTGCCTATGTGTTGACGCAGGACTTACTTCTACTCTAACATTTAAACCAATATCTTGCAATTGATTTTGAATATACTCACACAAATCCAAATAAGAAGAAGTGGTTGATAGTACTATTTCTTTATCTGTATCAAAACTATTCTCGATTTTAGCTGATAAAACTAATTGCTTTGCCTTTTCAGGGTTATAGCTATATCCTATTAAATTTTTAGAAAAAGAAGGTAATCCCTTAGGAATAAAACCCTGATTAGCTGGAGTGCCAATATTATTTCTGAGGTATTTAAGCATTTTAACTCTGTCGAAACCGTAATTAATGGCTTGCCTAATCTTTAAAGGCAAAGGATTATCCATTAGAAATCCTAGATATTCTGTATTAAGGTAAGGCTGAGATTGCAAAATAACTTTATCCTTATATTTTTTTTGAAGCTCGCCTTTATTAGTCAAGATTTCATCTTTATAGCTTGCATCAATTCCTGAGATGAAATCCAAATTCCCTTTAATAAATTGTAAAAATGCTGACTGCTTATCTTTAATAAATGTAATTGCTATTGCATCCAAAAAAGGCAACTGCTCTCCTGCTTCTTTTTCAAAATAGTTAGGATTTTTTCTAAGTACTAATTTCACACCATCTTTCCATAACTGAAACTTAAAAGGGCCCGTTCCAATAGGTTGCCTATTAAAATCTCTCGATTCTATAATTTCTCTTGGCACAACTGAGCAGTACTGCATACTTAATAAAGATAAGAATGCAGGAAACGGAGCTGTTAACTTAATACTAAACGTAGAGTCATTTTCAGCTTTAAAATTTTTTACATTCGATAATACCCAAGCACCAGGAGCTGCTATATTTTTATCGATTAACCTACTAAATGAATACTCAAAATCTTTAGCGATTACCTTTCTACCCTTACCATTATTAAATAATTTATCATCATGAAAATGAACATCATCTCTGAGAAAAAAAGTATATACTAAAGCATCATTGGAAACATACCATTCTTTTGCAATAGAAGGCTTAACATTTAAATTATTATCAAGCTGAACTAAACCATTAAACAATTGATTAGTTGCCCAAACAGTAGCTTGATCTCTTGCAAAGACAGGATCTAGAGTTGCTATTCCTGCTGATTCATTATACTTAAAAATAGCTAAGTGATTATTATTGTGCTTCTCGCTACAGGCAGTAAAAAAAAGAAGAATAATAAAAAAGTTAACTTTCCACTTCATAATTAAGTTTTAAGTCTGCTAATTTAAGGATTTAATATTACCTCATGAGGTTAAGCTCACCATTATAAACCCAAAGTTTTCCATTGTAATCATATACTGAGATATGATACATATACGTACCTATGCTAACTAAATTATTTCTAGCATCCAAGCCATTCCATCCATATTTTATATCAGAAGATTCAAAAACTATTCCTCCCCATCTATCAAAAACTTGCATTTCAAAACTATCAATCCCATTGCCTTCTGCTAAGAAAACATCATTAATTCCATCTGAATTAGGGGTAAAAGCTCTTGGAGCATATAGAGTAAACTCAGGATTAATATTTATTTTCTTTATAATTTCATCTTCACAGCCATCAACTGATATTATCTTTAGAGAAACGTCATATGATCTGACATCAAAAAAATCAACTGTTGGATTTATTTCGGAAGAAGTAACAAAATTATCAAAGTTCCAGAAATACGAATTAGCTCCTAATGAATTATTATAAAAATTAATTTCTGAAGATAACTCACTAGTATTGTATGTACTTGCATTAAAATCTGCAGAAGGGTTATCAAATATCTCAACTGCATTTATTATTGTAGTATCATGCTTACACCCATCTAAAGAAACTACAGATAAAGTAACATCAAACTCATTTGGATATTCATATTGATGAGTTGGATTTTGGGTTTTTAAAATAGTGCCATCTCCAATATTCCATTCCCAATCTAATATACCACTTTCATTTATTGACTCATCAGTAAAACTAATTAAATCACCTAAACATGAATTAGCACTAGTACTAAAATTAGCTCTTGGAAGACTAAAAATTGTTATATCCTTAATTAATTTTGAAACACAACCAAAATCACTAGTAACAGAAAGACTTACTGGATAAGTACCAGGATTATTAAAAATGTAATTAGGATGATTAAAGCTGTTAACACCAATATTGTCGCCAAACTCCCATTGAGAATTAACAATGCTTCCAGAACTTAAAATTGAATAATTAGTAAAATACGTAGGTGTACCAAAACAAAATTGTTCAGATTTGAAATCAACTTTGGGAGCATCAAATACCTGAATAGGTTTCACTACGCTTCCTTTACAGCCTTTATCAGAAATGACACTTAATGTTACATTATAAATCCCAGACAAGACATAAACATGATTCACAATTGCAGATAATCCATTAAAAGACCCATCGTCAAAAACATAATCCCAGTTAGAAATAATTCCATTTGAGACAGAGGAAACATCGGTGAATAGACTAACTAAACCAACACAATTATCATCAACTAGAAAATCTGCAATTGGAAGCTCATTTACTAACAAAACAATGCTAGTTTCAGCGGTACAACCAAAATTAGAAGTTACTTTTAAGATAGGATTAAATTCTCCTGAATTAGGATAAATATAACTAGGATTTATATCAGAAGATATTCCAAAACCATCATTCATTAAATAATTCCAATTTACTACATTAGATGAAGAATTGTTAAAGAAAAAAGTTGTGTCTCCTAAACAAACTTCATTTGCTGTAAAATCAACAATAGGCAAATCATGAATCTCAATAATCTGCACAATTGTATCACTACAATTATTATCTAAATTAGTAGTAATTAATTCAATCGAATTTATTCCTAAAGCTAGTTGCTGTAACGGATTCTGAATACTTGATCCAAAACTCCATTCCCAAGAAATATTAGATGTAAGTAATGCTGAATTCCCAATAAATTTAATGGTATCTCCATCGCAATGATTAAGAGTAGTAAAAGTTGGATTTGGAACCTCATTATGAACTTTTACATTAATTGAATCACCACCCTCACACAAACCATCAAAAATAGAAACAAAATATGTAACATCAGAATTAGGACTTGCAATTGGATTACTAATATTAGGATTACTAAGAGCAAGCGTTGGGGACCAAAGAAACTGAGAAGCATTGCCTAAAGCATTTAACTGTACTTGCTCTCCTTCACATATCTCAATATCAATTCCTGCATCAACATATACGGAACTGACCTTAATTGTATCAGAGTTGTTAATAGTATACTGACATCCAGATGAGTTCATTATAACTAAACTTGGAATAAATACGCCATCATTAAAATATGTAATTGAAGGAAAACTATCTGTTGATAGGATTCCATTCCCAAAATCCCAAAGAAAGTTATCAGCATTAATTACTGAAGGACTAAAAAGGATACTTTCATTTTTACAAATTAACGAATCTGAAAAACTAAAACTGCCAGTAGGACCTGAAATACTTACTAATCCATTTTTTACTATAGTATCTAGACAACCAAAAGAATCTTCAACAATTAATGATACATCGAATGCTCCAGAATTCGAAAACAAATGAGAAGGGTTACTTAAAGAAGAACTTCCTCCGTCACCAAAAAACCATTTCCAATTTACAACATCAATACTTGATGTGCTATTAAAATTAGAGATTAATGGGGGGCAATTAGAGCTTAAGTTTGCAGTCACAAAATTAGCTGAAGGTTTATGTGCATTTATGTAATTTGATAAAACAGTGATGTTTGAACAACCGAATGAATCTGTCACTAATAATGAAACATCAAATTGTCCATTGATATTAAATAAATGAGAAGGATTAAATTGGGTACTTTGATTTCCATCTCCAAAATTCCAAATATTATTTAGTCCAATACCCGAAGATAAATTGATAAAATTTACTATTTCATCAGGACAAATTTCTTGAGCATTGGAAGTGAAGTCGGCAATAGGATACTGAAAATGTATATACTCCAATCGCTGAATAGTATCCTTACAGCCATCAACAGATTCCGCAAATAAAGTTACATCATAAAATCCTTCTAAATAATATGTGTGTTGTGGATTATTGAGATTTGAATTTAATCCATCACCAAAATCCCAAACAACTGATGATGAAGGTGATGATAGATCTTCAAAATTTACTAGCATTGAATCACAACCCAACACATTTATAATTCCAAAATCGGCAGCAACATCATTTATATTATACATATTATTACGGGTTAAAGAATCCTTACAACCATGAATATCAGTAACAATCATAGTCACATCAAACTGACCAGAATTCTCAAATAAATGATCTATTCTTCCATAGCCAACATAACCATCAGACCATAATACTTTATAATAACTCATATCTTGAGAAGTATTGTTAAGAAAAGCTTCTTTAGGAACACAACCTACAGAATCTTCATAACCATGATTTGAATTAATTAGGTAATCAAAACTAGCTTGAGGCAATGTTAACTCAATGGATTTGATAAGTTTATCAGAACAACCTGTTATGTTATTACTAACTACTAAAGTTACATCATAAACGCCTTTTACTGAATAATTATGAATAGGATTAATTTGAGTTGAAGTGTTTCCATCTCCAAAATCCCAAAAAATATTATCAGCACCAATTGATAGATTTTCAAATTTAACTTTTAAAGGATTATCACAACTATAATTTTCTCTAAAAATTGCGGTTGGCTCAATAATATCAATATAGTTTTTTAAAACTATTGTATCCGTGCAGGAATTTGACCCCACAATAAGAGTTACATCATAAGTATTTGTAAATTGATATTGGTGAACAGGATTTTGTAAGCTAGAAATGTTTCCATCACCAAAATCCCATAACCAATAGGAAATCAATGAACTTGATATAGAAAGATCAGAAAAATTAATATCCTCTTCAACACAACTTACTAAAGGATTTGATTGAAAATTAGCATGAGGAGTTTCATATACCTTTACAAAATCATGAAAGACTTTGTCCACCATACAGCCATAGTCATTCATAATAGATAGACTTACATCATAAATACCAGCTGAAGTATATTGATGAAAAGGGTTTTCTATGTTAGAAAAACTACCATCTCCAAAACTCCAATTCCAAGAAATAATTGGACGTATTGAGTTAGTACTATCTAAAATATTAATATTAAATGGGAAGCAACCACTTAGTTCAGAAGAAGTAATATTAATATTAATTTCTTCTATCTCAATATGATTACTAAAGATTTCCGTTTTGGTACAGCCTTTGGAATTTACTATATTAAGACTAATATCATAGATTCCATAATTTACAAAAACGGCCGAAGGATTTTCAAGATTTGAATTAGCACCATTACCAAAATCCCAATTCCAATTCATAGCATCTGATGTTAGAGAAGTAAAGTCTACTTCAAAAGGAATAGTACACGCATAATTAGTATCACTAAAAAAATGAATATCAGGATTTTCATATACTTCTATAGCTCCAAAAAAGGTTTTAGAATTAATGCACTGAGCACCCTTACTGGTTGTTAATGTTACATCATAGACACCATGGTCTAAATAGCTATATGAAGGATTTTGAAGACTAGAAGTTCCACCATCTCCAAAATCCCATAACCAACTATCAGCTTGGATAAGAGTATTATCCATAAAGTTAACCAATAAATTTTCACAACCATTAGCAACATTACTTGAGAAGTCTGAATTTAACTCTTCACCAACCGCAATATAATTGTCAATTATTAATGTATCAAAACAGGTCCCTATTTTTGCAAAAAGAGAAACAGAAAAAACACCAGAATTATAATTATGAGTAGGATTTACTAAATTAGAAGTACTTCCATCACCAAAATTCCAAATATAACTAGCAGAACCTAATGTATTATTAGTAAAATTTACTAATTGTGTTGAATTACATGAAATTAGCGGATCTGCAATAAAATCAACAGAAGGTAATTCATATACATCAACGTAATTAATCTGAGTTGATAAACTTTGACAGCCATTGACATCAGTAACTAATAAAGAAACCGAGTAATTACCATTATTACCATAATCATAATTTGGATGCTGTAAATTACTGGAACCTCCATCACCAAAATCCCATTGCCAATTAACTATTGAACTACTAGTAAGTGACAAATCAACAAAATCAATAATTAATGGCATACAACCAGAAACAATGGAATTTGTTGATATTTCAGAAATAGGACTATCAAATACTTCAACTAATCCAATACTAGTTTTTAAACTATTAGTTACACTATTTGATGCATATAATATTACATCGAAAACCCCTGGGTTAGTGTATATGGCAGTTGGATTTTTAAGGTTAGAAGAATTACCATTTCCAAAATCCCAGAGCCATGTATCTGGAACTCCTGTTGATAAATCTTTAAAATCAACAACTAATGAACCACATCCATTACTGGCTGAAAGTGTCGTAAAGTCAGCAACTACTTGTGAGGTTGAACTAATGGGAATTAACATGGCTACAAGGATTAGGAAAAGGTGTAATAACTTACTCTTAAGTAAGTAAAATTTATTTTTTGAAAAAAAACTGAGTAAAAGTAAAGTCATATTTTTTGAATATTAATTAACCGTATTAATCTAATTGATAAAACGACTGAAAAAATATTAAGTTACATTTCTTATAAACCTTTTGATTTTCTACTTTCGCATTATGTTTAACAATAAAAAAGTTGCCTTTTATACTTTAGGCTGTAAGCTCAACTTTTCTGAAACTTCAACTATAGGAAGACAGTTGGTTAATATTGGTTTTACTAAAACTGAATTTAAAAATAAAGCAGATTTATATGTTATTAACACCTGTTCTGTTACCGAAAATGCAAATAAAGAATGTAGAAGAATAATTAGGAAAGCAAAAAAGAATTCTCCTGAAGCATATATAATAGTTACAGGCTGTTTTGCTCAATTAAAACCAAAAGAAATAAGTGATATCAAAGGAGTTGACATGGTTCTTGGAGCAAATGAAAAATTTAACATACCGAAACTACTAACTAAATTTAAAACAGCCGAGACTGCTAATATTCATGGTTGTGAAATTAATGATTTAGACTACTTTTCATCATATTCTCTTAATGACCGTACTCGTTCATTCATGAAGATACAAGATGGATGTGACTATGCTTGCACATACTGCACTATACCTTTAGCAAGAGGGAAAAGCAGATGTGATAGCATAGAAAATATCATACAGAACACAAATGAAATTGCAGAAAGAGGAATAAAAGAAATTGTTATTACTGGAGTAAATATTGGTGAATTTAAAGATAAAAATAACAATAGAAGTTTTTCAGATTTGGTAAAAGAATTAGATAAGGTTGAAAAAATAGAGCGTTATAGAATTTCATCTATTGAACCAAATCTAATTAGTGATGAGGTGATAAAATTAGTAAAAAACTCTAAAAAGTTTATGCCTCATTTTCATATTCCTATGCAATCAGGATCAGATTTAGTATTGGCAAAAATGAAAAGACGTTACCAAACAAAATTATACAGAAATAAGATTGAAAAAATTGTCAGTGAAGTCAAGGATGTTTGCATTGGAGCCGACGTAATTGTAGGTTTTCCTGGAGAAACTCAACAGGAATTCAACAAAACACTAGATTTTATCAAAGACTTACCACTATCTTATCTACATGTATTTACTTATTCTGAAAGAGAAAATACACTTGCAATCAAAATGGAAGGAATTGTCTCTAAAACTGATAGGGCAGAGAGAAGTAAACAGTTAAGAATACTTTCGAATAAATTACAAAGAGTATTTTATGAGAAATATCTCAACACAATACATACAGCCCTATTTGAGCAAGAAAATAAAGAGGGATATTTATTTGGATTTACAGACAACTATATAAAAATTAAAATTCCTTTTGTTAGTGATTATTGCCGAACAAAAAAACAAGTTAAATTAATAGAAATAGATTATGACGGTATAATGAAGGCAGAGACTATATAAAAAAAACATAATATGTATCCAACAATAAGCCACTTACTTTTCGATATATTTGGTATAAACTTACCACTTCCTATTCAAACTTTTGGATTTTGGGTTGCTATTGCTTTTTTAGCAGCATCATACATAATTACTAAAGAATTAAAACGAAAAGAAAAAGAAGGACACCTTAATGAAAGTATTGTTAAGGAAACTATTGGTAAATCGTTAACAATTTATGAAATATTAATTAGCCTTGCTACTGGTTTCTTTATTGGTTTTAAGTTAATTGAAGCTATCTTTCATTATTCAGATTTAGTTGCAAATCCTCAGGATTTCATAATTTCAACAAGAGGAAGTTTTACTGGTGGTGTTTTTTTTGCTATCTTATCTGTTTATTTAAAATGGAATGAAAACAAAAAAACAAAATTAGCTATACCTAAGTTAATTGAAAAAAAAGTTCATCCTTACGAACTAGTAGGAAATATGACCATAATCGCTGCTGTTTCTGGAATTGTAGGAGCCAAAGTTTTCCATAATTTAGAAAATATGAGTACATTCCTAGCTGACCCTATCGGACAACTTATTTCTTTTAGTGGCCTTACCTTTTATGGTGGATTAATAGCTGGAGCATTTTCGGTAGTTTGGTATACAAGAAAATACAAGATAAATATTTTACACTTAATCGATGCAGCTGCCCCTGCTCTAATGCTCGCTTACGGAGTTGGACGTATTGGATGTCAAATGTCAGGTGATGGAGATTGGGGGATTAACAACTTAACTTCAAAACCAGAATACATGGCTTTTCTGCCAGATTGGATGTGGAGCTATACTTTCCCTCATAATGTAATCCGATCTGGAATTCCTATGCAAGATTGTGGCGCTGATTTTTGGCAACCATACTGCTATGAACTAGCAAATCCTGTATGGCCTACTGCATTTTATGAAGTAGTAATGTGTTTACTGATTTTTAGCTTTTTGTGGGCAATTCGTAAAAAAATCCAAGCTCCAGGAATAATGTTTTGTATTTATCTTGGATTAAATGGTATGGAGCGTTTTTTAATTGAAAAAATAAGAGTTAATACAGAATACAATATTTTAGGTGGAATTACACAAGCAGAAATTATTTCATCTGTCCTTATACTATCGAGTGTAATAGGTACTTATTTTCTATACACAAGAAATAAAAAAAAAATTAACTAAACTAACATCTACATACAATTGGCTAATAAAAATTAAATCTTAAGATAAAATACAAAAAATTATATTAAATTAGTTTTCTATGATTTTAAATTCAGTTCTTCTATTGGAGGCCCTACCCATAGCAGTATTATTAGACTCGATAGGATTAGATTGCCCATAACCTTTTGAAGATAATCTTTTTTCATCAATCCCATTGCCCACTAAATAACTAACTATTGCATCGGCTCTCCTTTGTGAAAGTAACTCATTAAAATACTCAGCACCTAAATTATCAGTATGACCAGAAATTTCAATTTTAAGGCTTGGTATCTCATTTAATAGCAAAACCAATCGTGACAATTCGGAATAGGAATCATCTTTTACCTGCCATTTTCCTGTATTAAAAAATACATTTCTAAGAGTAATATTACTGCCTACTTTAATGTTTTTTAATTCAACATCCCTAGAAACATTATTAAAACAATCCCCTTTTGGTAAATCAAAATTTTCAGAGTGGAACAAATACCCTTCAGCAGTTACAGATATTCCATAATTATTTCCAGAGGGCAAGGATAACAAAAATTTTCCTGTAGCGCTATTTGAAAAGAATGAGGTATATACCTTTCCTGTTTCATTTAAAATTATTTCAATTTCTGCTTTAATTGGTTCTTTAGTAATAGCATCCAAAACTTTTCCTTTAAAAACAGTTAATGATTTTTCCTCCACAATGATAGGTTTTGAAATCGAATTCTCACTCACAGGCTTAGAAATACCAGCTATTAACTGATCATGTACATCAATTTCCATAGGTTTATTAGCCCCCCAATAAGTTAATTTATAAATATCTAAACCACCTATACCACCAGCTCTATTTGAAGCAATATAAGCATGCCTTCCACTTGCCGTGGCACTATAAAATAAATCATCGTAAGACGTATTGATAGGATAACCTAAGTTAATTGGCTCACCCCAATGCCCTAAATCATCAACATAAGAAACAAAAATATCATACCCACCAAGAGAATTATGACCCTGAGATGAGAAATACATAGTTTTTCCATCAGGATGAATATAAACCGAACCCTCTTGATATTTAGTATTAATTTCATGACCTGCACTTTGCCCCTTACCCCATAAATTTCTTTCTTTATTCATTATTCCTGAAAAATAAATATTTTTATTTCCACTATATCCTCCATCAGTAATATAATAGACCTTAACATCAGGCGGATCAAATGAAGCAAATGTTTCGTTACCAACAGTATTACCACCCCTTAATTCTGCACCCATTTTTCTAGAAGGTAAATCCCATTTTAAACCATTTAATTTAGACTCAAAAATATCTGTATTTCCGTTTTCGTTTTTAAAAATAAGTAACCTTTGACCATCATAAGAAAGCCCTCCTGAAACTTCATCATTTTCAGTATTTAATTCCGAAATAGGTGTAGCAGATTTAAATTTTCTAGAAGTTAAAGAAGAGGAGTAAATATTCTGATCATAAACACCAAATTCATTAGGTTGATTTTCATTAGGTTGATTAGAAGTAAAAATTAGAAATTCCCCGTCAGCACTTAAACAAGGGCCCCAATCATCGAACTCAGTATTAATAGAAATATTATCAACCCACACTCTAGTATAATTAGATAGTATATTATTTGCTTCAAGGCATTCTTTAGTATATTTTTTAGCTAATAACTCATAACGCTGATATACTTTATTTTTAACTAAAAGTCTAAACTGATCGAACTGCTCACCAGCTTTAAAATAATCACTCTGCAATTGAGAAACCATTGCAGAAAAAAATAAAAAATCAAATGGCAAGTCATCTGATAACTCACTTGCCCTTGTAAGATAATAAGCTGCTTTTTCTTTTTGATTTGTAAACAAATAACAACTTCCAATTTTGTAATTGAGATCTGAATTATTTGGGTTAAAAAATTGTGCTTTTTTATAATAGAAAATAGCTTTAATAAGTGAAATTTCACCATCTTTCATTGCCAATATATTTTCAATTCCCGCATCACGTAAATTATCAGCAATTGATATATTATCCTTAGCCAATTTCAAATCTTGTTTATTCTGTTTAAAATTAGCATTCTTAAAATCAACGTTTTGAGAAAAAATAACGTTAGAAAATAAAAGAAAACTAACAAATAAAATGCATAGATTCTGTTGACTATTCACAATCATTTGATAAATATTTTTTTGCAATTAAAATTCCTAATTCCTCTGCTCTTTTCCAATCAGAACAAGCACCATCTTCATTTCTGATAATTTGCTTACTTATACCTCTATTCAAATAAGCCTTTCCATATCCAATATCTAGCTGAATTGCCATATCAAAAGCTAAAATAGCTTCTTTATATTTCTTAGCTTGATGATAAAAAACACCTTTATTATTGAATGCAGGGGCATATTCAACATCAACAACCAATGCCTTGTCAATTTCAATTTTTGCTTTTTCAAATTTATTTTCATTTAAAAATATACTTGCTTTGTTATTATATGCTAAAACATAATAATAATCTTTAGAAATTGCTAAATCATAATAATCTAAAGCCTTCTCAACCTCACCTATTTTAACATATAGACTAGCTAGATTGCTGTAAATAAAGGGCAAATTATCATTCAAAGAAATTGCAGACAAATAATCATCTTTTGCTAAATCAAATTTTTCTAACTTGCGATAGCAACTCCCTCTATCATTTAAAGTATATTCATTAAAATTAATTGCTAAGGATTTAGTAAAAAAATTCTCAGAAGATTCATATTTTTTATCCATAAAAGAAAGAACACCGAGCTGACTCAAAGCCTTATACTCATCATCCTTTAAGGATAAAATTCTTTTATACATTTCCGTAGCCAAAATATAATCTGATTTTAATTGCAAGCTAGCAATCAAATACAATACAGATAAATCAGTTGAATCTAACATAAAAATCTTTGAATAATCAGCAATCGCTAAATTAACATCTGACTTTTCATAGCATTTTGCTCTACTAAAATATGCCTCTAAGAAAATAGAATCAATACTTATCGCATTATTAAAGTGGTAAATTGCCTCACTATAATCTTTGTTATTCAATAAAATCAAACCTTTATTGTAAGAGTCTCTAGATTCTTTTAAATATTCATTTTTTTTGTTTACTAAATAAATAGAGTCACTAAATTCTTGTTCAATTAAATTAACAATTGTGCTATCTAAATTTTGAGATTTAGCACTTTTATTTAATAAAAAAAAAAGACAGAAAAGAAAAAATATTTTATGCATATAATTTTTTTTGAACTATAAAAATATAAAAATTACATTTAAACTATACAAACATACTTTAAATAAATATCAACAATTGTTAGCAATTTTAGCACTATATTAATAATAATCAAACATTACAATCTACTTAAAAAATAAAATAATAACAATAAACTAATAATTTATATTGCAAATAATAAAAAACTGATTATTAAGTATTTATAAAAACAACATGACATCATGTCATATAATTTTTTAAGCAAAAATCAACATATAACATAACCCATTTTGATTTTGTAAATTTGCAAAATGAGAATTGACATCATTACATTATTTCCTGAGTTTTTTAATGCTTATTTTGAGTACTCTATTTTAAAGCGAGCAAAAGAAAATGGGAAAGCTAAAATCATAATTCATAACTTACGAGACCACTCAACCAATAAACAAAAAAGTGTTGATGATTATCAATTTGGTGGTGGAGCAGGAATGGTAATGTGCATACAACCAATTCACTATTGTATAGAAAAATTAAAAAAAAAAAGGAACTATGATGAAATAATTTATCTATCTCCTGACGGAGAAAGACTAAACCAACAAATTTGCAATAAGCTCTCTACTTACAAGAACTTGATTTTATTATGTGGACATTACAAAGGAATTGATCAAAGAGTAAGAGAACATATAATTACTAAAGAAATATCCATTGGTGATTATGTCCTAACAGGAGGCGAAGTAGCTGCAGCAATACTTTCAGATTCTGTAATACGCTTAATTCCTGGTGTAATTTCTGATGAGACATCAGCACTTACTGACTCTTTTCAAGATAATTTACTTGCACCACCAATATACACAAGACCATCAAACTACAAAGGATGGAAAGTGCCAGACATATTACTATCAGGAAATGAGAAGCTTATATCAGAATGGAGAGAAAAGGAAGCAATAAAAAGAACAGAAGAGAAAAGACCAGATTTATTTGAGTAAAATTGTTTGTTTCTTAGGATAATTAAATAAAAATATGCGTAATATTGCAAACTGATTTCAAAAATTAATATTAGACAAATGAACATTACTGAAACTATATCACAAGAACTTACTGAAGTTAACGAGTTACCAAATTTTAAAGCAGGAGACAATATTACAGTTTACTACACAATTAAAGAAGGGGAAAAGCAAAGGACTCAGTTTTTTAAAGGAGATGTTATCCAAAGAAAAGGTAGTGGAGCAACTGAAACATTTACAATCAGAAAAATTTCTCATTCAATAGGTGTTGAAAGAATTTTTCCTATCAATTCACCTTTAATTGAAAAAATTGAGGTAAACAAAAAAGGTAAAGTTAGAAGAGCAAGAATTTACTATTTAAGAGAATTAACTGGTAAAAAAGCTAGAATTAAAGAAATGAGATAACATTTCTTCATATACTTTAAGGAATCCTGCATCAGCAGGATTTTTTATTGACTAATAATACGGAATTCAGTCCTTCTATTTTCAGCCCTATTACTAATAGATGTATTATTTAATCTAGGAGATCTCTCTCCATAACCATTATAACTCAACCTTACTGAATCTAAATTATAACTTATAAGTAATTCATACACTGCCTTAGCCCTGTTTTCTGACAAAATCTGATTAGCAACACTATCTCCAATATTATCTGTGAAACCATTTATTTCAATTACCAAATTTTTATTTAAATTTAAATAATCTGTAAATTCAAGAAGCACATTTTTAGCTATTGAATTTATCTGGAAAGAATTCGTTTCAAAATAAATATCACTTAATGAAAATGACCTTCCTTTTTCTAAGGAATGTAATTCAAAATCTAAATTAGTAGGGGAAGAAAAGGAAGTGTCATTATCTGAAATATAAGTGGAATTAAAAGCATACCCTTCTTTTTTAATAGTAATCAATACATCATCCTCTTTTGCTAATGTCAATGAAGAAACATAAGAACCTGCTTCAACTCTTACAGTAGTGATTATATTAGTATTTATATTTTTTATTTCAAGCTCCACATTCTCTAAAACTTTCCCATTTTCATCAAGCAAATCACCTTTTAAGAATAAAACTCTTTCAGGTTGAGCACCTTCATGTAAAGCAAAAGAATAAATATCCCAACCTCCAATTCCGTTCAATTGATTAGAAGCAAAGTATGCATTATCTCCATCCGTACTTACAAAGAGTGAAATCTCATCAGCTAATGTATTAATAGGATAACCAATATTCTGAGGTTCACTCCAATTTCCTAAACTATCCTTTCGGGAATAAAAAATATCAAACCCACCCAAACTGGGGAAATTAGTTGAGGAAAAAAACAAGGTTTTTCCATCTGTATGCAAATAAGGGGATTTTTCATACTCATTACTATTTATAGTTGATCCTAAATTTACTGGATTTGTCCACTTTCCATTTTGAAAAGTAATCTCGTATAAATCCATTTTACCATAACCTCCGACTCTATCACTAGAAAATATTATTGTTTTGCCATCAGAAGAAACAGTAGGCTGGGATTCCCAAGAATCCAATTTTGAAATTTTATCAGAAAAAGATTGTACTCGCGACCAAGTATTTCCTTCTCTACTCACATAATAAATATCACAATTATTATATCCTTTTTTATCCCTAACACATTTAGTATAGTATAGAAATCTATTATCAATTGTAATCGAAGCACCACCCTCATTACTTTCTAAGTTAAAAGGAGAAGGCATAGCCTGCCCAACCTCAAATTTTCCATTTATTTTTTTACTAGAAACAAACTCTTCAACATTAGTGCTTATAATTGAATTTAAACTAGATTTGTTTGACCTTCTTGTAAAAAATGACAATTCCTGGTCCGGAGAAATTATAGGCAAGTACTCGTCAAAAACAGTGGAAATACCACTTACAATTTCTGGATCAAAAGGAACAGGATTAGAAATGATTTCAGCAAGTACTTTGGATTTTTGATACATATTAAACGCGTCAGAATAATAAGGGTCAGAAATACCTAAATCCAAACTCATTCTTAAATAAAAATCCGCATTTAAATAATCCTTTCTATTGAAAGCAATCTCTCCTAAAAAATAATAAACTTTTGGGAAGTTATTAGGACAAATATCAATTACATTAAGTGCATGTGTTTCTGATTTAAAAAAATCACCTTTTTTCCATAATATTTCTGATTTTAATGCGCTAAATACAGCAATATCATTAGCAAAACTTAATTCATCCAAAGCAACATAAAAAGTTTTTTTTTCAATTAACCTTTTAATTTTCTTTACTAATCTTCCATCCTTTTTGTCCTTAATTACACATTCTTGAGCCAAGGCATTATTAAAACAAAATAATAAAGAAATGTATAAAAGCATTCTCATACTAGCTCATTAATTCTTCTTCAGTAACTTGGCGTAATTCACCTTCAGTTGAAGCCACAATAGTCGCTACAGTTGCATCACCCGTTACATTAACAACTGTACGC
>MDSY01055521.1_pt1 | contig 16741 bp, 18 predicted proteins | sample 811131 | NCBI WGS metagenome assembly MDSY01 (sample SAMN05326643, study PRJNA326480) | marine metagenome | isolation source: seawater | place: Atlantic Ocean: South West | collected 2010
AGTCAATTTTAACACTTCCATTATTATAAGTTATATTCTTTTTAGGGTAATCACCATCTTTTACACGAGCGTATACGCGTAAAGGCATAATATATATACAAATATAATAAATTTATATTTGTGACTTAACTAATGTATTTAATTGATTTATATCAATATGATTTAATTCTACATGACTTTCCCAAAAATATCTACAAAAATGCCATATAATTTTACAATTGTCGCTATGTAGATCTGGAAATTTTTTCAATAGTAAATTTTGTATAGACTTAGGTAATAAATGTAAACTGTTTTTTGGTAATACATAAGATAACTGGGTATATTCGTGAATGGGATTAAACATCTTAGTTTCGATTAATGTTGTATGAAAGGTCGGTACATATTTTGTTAAATCTTCTAATAAGGGGGGATAATGATATTTATAATACCAATGCCAATCAGGACAACCTGTGTTATAATATTTGAATGTCCATTCTAGACCTTCTAAATAATTAATACATATATCTTTGATAATGTTTTTATCATATTCTATGTTAAATAATTTATTGTAATAACGGGATTGCCAATTAGCTTTATATGGATCAATAAATTCTTCGGTTTTCATATCAAGAATAGGCAAATTATTAAATCTTTCTTCTAAATATTTTGGATCTTCAGGATTAAAATGTCTTTTTTTAAATTTAGATCTTGTAGCATATTCTTCAATTAAAAAATCTTCTTCATAAACAGATAATTCATTTATTAATTTTTTAATTTCGGTCCAATTAAGTTGATTGTTTTCAATTAAATTGTTATTTTTAACTATGTTTAAATAAGATTCATTTAAATTTTTTATTCCATTTGTTCTAATATTTAAAGCAGGAAAATGAGGCAAAAAATCATTACCTAAGAAGAAACAAAGAAATATATAATTTGAACAAATATCATGATTCGATTGACTAGAAAAATGATTAGAAATTATATTTTTTAACTTGGGTATATTTAATAAATATAGTTCATTCGGGTTAAGCGATTTATCAATTGATTTAATAAATTCAGGTGTTTCTCTGAATAAATATAAATTTGAATTAAATTTTAAATGATTTAATGTAAGCATAATTAAATCTGCGTCTAAACCATACACAATAGAAATTTCATCGTTTGGATTATTTCTAATAAATTCATATATTTTATGTTCTCCTTCTCCAGCTTCGTCGCTACATGATATTATTATTTTATCAACATTGTATTTAGAAGAATTATTAAAATAATTATTAATTTTCAAAGATAATTTCTTCATAAATTGTGTTCCAGGTGTTACTGCGCATCTATCAAATGATTTTTTATAATTAGGCATTATTTCTTTATTAACTTGATCTATAAATTGTGATTTATACCGTCTAGTTCTTTGTTGTTCTAATTTTGCTACTGGTGCCACTCCATCAAAAGCTATAAAGATAGACTTTGTAGGTTTAATTTGTTGAATGTAATAATCTATTTTTTCACAAGTGTATTTTATCACTTGATCTTCATAATTATTATTATTAAATTCAACTGAATATAATGCATCGTATATAATTGAATTACTATCTAGATAAAAATGACAAATATTTTTATCTAATTTGTTAAGATTATTAATAATAGAATTATAATTTTTAATTAGATATGAAAAATATGCGGGTATTCCCATTAATTATATAAATTAATATTTATTTATATCTATTTTTAAATGATATAAACATATAAAACACATTATATTTATAAAAATGGAGGTGAATTATGTAGATGTATGTTGTGGTTTAGCCTGGGGAGATGAAGCCAAAGGAAAAATAACATCAGACTTAGCAGAATCAAATAATTATGATTTTGTTTGTCGTTGGTCTGGTGGAGATAATGCTGGTCATACAATATATGTTGAAGGTAAAAAATATGAAACACATATTATTCCTTCAGGAGTATTTTATAATATTAAATCAATTATAGGCCCTGATTGTGTTTTAAATGTAGAGGGTTTTTTAAAAGAAATAAATTATTTACAAGAAAATAATTTTAACACTGATTTAATTAAAATATCACCAAAAGTTCATATTGTAATCTCTGAACATATAATAGATGATTTAAATAAATTAAATAAAGATCAAGGAACTACTGCTAGAGGAATAGCCCCGTGTTATAGTGATAAGTATAGGAGAATAGGAAAACAAGCCAAGGATGTAGATATATTACAAGGTTTTATATGGAATGAAAAATTGTATGGTAATATTTTATGTGAGGGTGCCCAGGGGTTTTGGTTAGATATAAATCAAGGCAATTATCCATATACAACTTCAAGTACAACATTACCATATGGATGTTGTAGTTTAGGATTTTCACCACAAAAAATTAGACATATTTATGGTGCTATTAAGATTTATGATACACGATCAGGTATTGATCCTTTATTTCCAGAAGAACTAATTAATGATTCTGAATTATCGCAAGTTATTGAAATAGGTAAAGAATATGGTGTTACCACTGGTAGAAAACGAAAAGTAAATTGGTTAAACTTAGATTTACTACTAAAGGCTATTAATATATCAGGAACGACACATGTTGTAATTTCAAAAGTAGATGTATTAGAGAAAGTAGGAATATTTAAATTAATATATAATGATAAAATAATTCAATTCAGTAGTGTAAATAATATAAAAAAATTTATTACAGAATTAATTATATCTAAGTGTTTACATTTAAAAGATATAGTTTATTCAAGTAATCCATATAAAATTAAAGATAAAAATTACAAATCGATATAATTTTTAATCTTTTATATTAAAATTATAACGATTTAATAAAAAATAGGTTTATATTTAATTAATATATTTAAGCATATATATATAATATTAGAAATTATGAAATCAAAAAAAGCAAGCGTTAAAAAGGGAGACGGAGAGGAGTTGATAAAGGGAAATGAAAGCATTAAACCAAAAAAAAATAAAAAAAAGAATAATAGTGAAAGTAAAAATACAAATGATGTTAATTCATTTATTATTTCAAAAATAATTTCTTTTCAAGAAATTATAAAAAAAACAATATTAGCTATTCAAAAATATAAGAATCTAGAGATATTGGGTGTTAATGAGTTAAATATATGTTTACATTCTTTGGAAAAAATTTCATTGGAGTTAAATGAAATAAATACAATCATAAATTCTAATTATGATCTTTCACAACAAAATGATTTTATTTCAAAATTACAGGAAATAAATAATGAATTATCTAGTATTTTAAAAAATTTCGGAACATATGATTTAGAAGATTTAATAACTATTTGTTTTGGATCTGATTTTATAAATACTATTGTAAACGAAGAAAATAAACAAAAATTTGAAGTATTAAAACAACATGCTCATCCAATTGGATATAAAGTAATGATTTGGAAAGATAATAAAACAAACGAAAATAAGCCTACAAAGAAAAAGATTTTAAGTAAAAATAAAATAGTAGAAGATTATTCTATAGTTGAATTATCGGATAATTTTGATTGTTTTGATTTATGTAGAACTAGCCAATCTTTTTTAACAAAAGTTTACGGTATAAAAATTTCTATTCAACATGAAGTACTAAAAAAAACTTTAATTATATGTGGAATAATTGATGATATTCCTCAAAGTTGTATTAATTATAAATTTATACAAAACAGATGTAGTGATATAATTGAGAATAAACCAAATTCGCAAGATTTTATAGAAGACAATACTTTTGGTAATTATGTTGAATCACTAACAATGAAAGAATTATTGATTTATTCAAATGACGAATTGTACAATAAATATGTAGGGATTATAAATCAATTAGATTTAATTAAGCAAAAACCAATATCTCAAATCGTAAAGGAATTTATTAATGGTGAATTATATTATCAAAGAACTATTTTAATTCAATTATTATTAAAAAATAATAATCAAGAATTTCAATATTTGGCTTATTTATTATATGATTTATTGTCAAATGATAATAATTCTAACATAGATACAAGTGATCAATCAATTTTATTAGATACATTACCTTGGTCAATTAAGACTCATTTTAAGGAGGCAATGAAATTAACTATTAAATACACAAATGACTTAGCTGATTTTGATAATAACAAAATTCCTTTAGAACAGCAAATTTGTTTAATGAAATGTAAAGACTCTATTAAGGAAAAGGCAATGGTTAAATTAAAGGAGGTAAAAAATAAATCAGAAGATTCGGGAACAAAAGCAAGACAATATCTTGAAGGTCTATTAAAAATACCATTTAGTATTTACAGAAAAGAACCTATTTTATCTGTATTAGAAGAATCTAATCTTGAATTTAAGGAAATAGTAAAAGTATATAAAAATAGTATTGAAAAAAAAAATTTATTTACTTTAAAAGAAAATTATACAAATCTTGAAATGTCAAAATATATACAATTAATTAATAATGAGTTTAAAAATGATACAATTGATATAGAAGATATAAAAATATCACTTGAAACACTAAAGAGAAAAGATTTGGTAGGGTTAATATCAGAGATAAACAATATAATTAAAGACAAACAAATAGACTTTGATAAATTATTACATTCTGGTAAAAAGAATTTATACATGATAGAATCAATATTAAAATTTATAACTTTTTGCTATACAACTAATATTTTAAAATATCTTGAAAATAAGTTATTATCAATTAATATTACTAATCTGGTGAAGTATAATAAAACAAATAATGAAATAGATTTAATATTAAATAAAACAGATACTGTTTATAACTATATTCAAAATGTTTCTTCTGTATTAGATGATTCTGTTCATGGTCATAAAGAAGCCAAACGACAAATTGAAAGAATAATAGGACAATGGATAAATGGTAATGATACCGGATATTGTTTTGGATTTGAAGGACCTCCTGGTGTTGGTAAAACATCATTAGCAAATCATGGAGTATCAAATTGTTTAAGAGATGAAAATGGAAATCCTAGACCTTTTTCTTTAATAGCAATTGGAGGATCATCTAATGGTAGTACTTTAGAAGGTCACAATTATACTTATGTTGGATCAACATGGGGTCGAATAGTAGATATATTAATGGAAAAAAAATGTATGAATCCAATTATATTTATTGATGAGTTAGATAAAGTTAGTAAAACAGAACATGGTCGTGAAATAATTGGAATTTTAACCCATTTAACAGATCCTTCACAAAATAATGAATTTCAAGATAAATACTTTAGTGGAGTAGATTTAGATTTATCAAAGGTATTATTCATTTTTTCCTATAATGATCCAGAATTAATTGATAGAATTTTATTAGATAGAATTCATAGAGTTAAATTTAATCATTTAACATTGGAAGATAAATTGATCGTGGTAAAAAAACATATTTTACCCGAAGTTACATTAAAAATGGGTTTGGAGGAGAATATTCATTTTTCTGATGAAATAATTGAATTTATAATAGAACAATATACATATGAACCAGGAGTTAGAAAATTAAAAGAATTAATATTTGAAATTGTAGGTGAAATTAATTTACAAATATTGCAGAATAAAGATAATAGTAATTTTACAATTCCATATATAGTGGAAAAAGATGAAATAATCAATAAATTCTTAAAGGAAAGACATCCTATAAAACATCAAAGTATACATAGTGAACCTTGCGTTGGAATAATAAATGGATTATATGCTAATGGAATGGGTAAAGGTGGAATAATTTCAATTGAAACATATTATTTTATGTGTGGATCTCTTTTGGATTTAAAATTAACGGGACAGCAAGGTGATGTAATGAAAGAAAGTATGAATGTAGCAAAAACATTAGCATGGAATTTAACAGATGATAAGATTAAAGAAAACTTAGTTGAAAAATTTGAAAAAACAAAAAATCAAGGTATACATATTCATTGTCCAGAAGGAGCTGTTCCAAAAGATGGTCCATCAGCAGGTACAGCAATAACTACATGTATTTATAGTATTTTAAATAATAAAAAAATAAAGAATGACTTTGCTATTACTGGTGAAATTAATCTGCAGGGAAAAGTTACACAAATAGGAGGTCTCGATTTAAAGATTATTGGAGGAATAACAGCAGGTGTTAAAAATTTTATTTATCCTGAAGAAAATCAAATAGATTTTGATAAATTTTTAGAAAAATATCAAGACAAACCATTAATTAAGGATATTAATTTTTACCCTGTGAATAACATACATCAAGTATTTGATATGATATTTGATTAATATATATATTAATAAAATGTTAATATATATATATTATGTCTTCATCTACACCTCAAACATTTCCAGTAGCAGCTGAGGGTGCTGAATTTAATCCATCAAATATATTTAAATTTATAGCCGCTGTTTCTCCTATTATATTAACATGGTTTTTAGCAGCAGCTTCTATATTTAATCAAGATATAAAAGGTATTATATATTTAGCTGGAATTCTAATTGCTATTTGTATTAATGTATTACTTTCTAATATGATAAAAAGTAAGCCTTTTCCAGAAAGAAATGCTGTATGTGAAATATTTAATTTACCTTTTACTAGCAATTATAATAGTCCATCTGTAAATAGTATGATTATTGCTTTTACTGCTGCTTATTTAATTGCTCCAATGAGAGAAAATGATCAAATGAATTACGGTATAGTGGCTTTTTTAGCTGTTATATTAGTAATAGATGGCGTTACCAAAGTAACAAATTATTGTACACCGACCGCTGGTGTAATTTTAGGAACAGTATTAGGATATATGTTAGGATATATGTGGTTTGCCTTATTTAAAGCAACAGGAAACGATTCATTGTTATATTTTAATGAAACTTTAAGTAATAGTGCTGTGTGTTCTGTACCTAAAAAACAAACATTTAAATGTTCTGTCTTTAAAAACGGGGAATTAGTGGAATCACTTTAATTAAATTTGTGTTTGTTATCATTTATATATTTCATAAAATTTTTTTTAACTCGATTTCTGTTCATATTTTCAGTTAGTAATTTAGTATTTATACCTTTTACATTAAAATAGTGATTCCATGCATAAACAATTTTATATAAAATTGCATTCTTGTACATATTTAAAACAGAAATATCTTGTATTTTAAATTTTTTTCTTTTGTTCACAATATTGTGAAACTCAAATATAAATTTTTTAAAGTCATCTTTGCTTCTAATATGATTATAATTATAATATTTCAGTAAATGAATAGCATGACTTGAACATTCTGGACATGGTAAAACACTACATATATTTTTAACAAAATAAATAAGATTATTTTTTTCTTTTTCAAATTCTTCATCTTTTATTTTTTCTGCTAAAGTATGGAATAATAACCATGTATAATATCCCCATTCCATATCATTTTTCATTTTATTTATATATATATAAAGAGTTTTTATGATATAATTATATTAATGACGAATTATATCATAGAAGATGATATAGATTTTTATCTAGAACTAAATACTATATCAGAAAAGAAAATCAATGATGATTTATGTTTAATTACAAATGATAAGTTAACAGAATCAAGCATTACTCTTCCATGTGGACATAAATTTAATTATTTACCTTTGTTTAAAGAAATATGTAAACAAAAAAATGGTTTTAATAATTTAGAAATAAGTAAATTAAGGTATTTTCAAATAAAATGTCCTTACTGTAGAAAAGTTGTGGATAATTTATTACCTTATAATCCTGATGTGGAAGGAGTAACTAAAATAAGATATGTTAACACACCATCAAAATATAGTTTTTACCCAAATACATGTCAGTATATATTTAAAAGTGGTAAAAATAAAAATAAAGAATGCGGTAAAAATTGCATAACTAGTTATTGTAATTTTCATAAAAAGTATATGATTACAGAAGAGGATTCTAATAAAGAAATATGTACCTCAATTTTAAAGTCAGGCAAAAATAAAGACAAGATATGTGGATGTAAAATTTATAAGTCTGGTCTTTGTAAAAGACATTGGAATATTAATAATAAAAACATATAATAATAATATATAAATATAATATATTATTATTAAGTATTTATGGAAACCAAAGATCAATTAGTACAACATATAAAAGAATGGATTGGAGTTGATGAAGAAATTAAATCATTACAAAAAGAGATAAAACAAAGAAAAGAAAAACAAAAAGATTTAACTAAAGAATTAATGGAAGTAATGAAATCAAATGAAATAGAATGTTTTGATTTGAATGATGGTAAGTTAGTTTATACTAGAAGTAAAACTAAACAAACAATAAATAAAAAGTATTTAATGACCACTTTAATAAAGTGTTTGGAAGACCCAAAGGATGTTGAAAAAGTAACTGATTTTATATTAGAGAACAGAGAGGAAAAGATTAGAGAAAGTATCAGAAGAAAGGTTGATAAAAAGAAATAATATATTGTTATAAAAGTTTTTTTTTATAAACAATATTATCAAATATTTTCATTAATTTATTAATAGGTAAAGTTGGATTACCAGGATTATGTAAAGCAATAGGTAAATATACATTTTTATTAGTTTTTGAATATATGTAATCATATTCGATAATATAATCTTCTTGTGTTACATCTCTAGTAAAATTGAGTACGAATTCTTTTGATATATCTAATTTTAAAGTAAAAGGGAATTTCGAATATAAATAAACATAAGATATTACATGTTGATCTATTACATGTTGATTATTAGTATGTTTTCTATTTATATGATCTACACAAGTATCCCATTTATTTATTACTTCGGTATAGAAAGTCACTAAGTTAGATATTTTACCTATTGAAAATCCACCATTAATGTTGTACCATGGATTTTTGTCGTATTTTTCATTGAATTCTAGAATACCAGTTTTTTGTTTTTCAGCACCTAGGTATATACAATTGTCTAGTTTTGAATAGTCATCTAGTGTTAAATTTCGTTGTATAATTAGATCCCAACAATCGGTAATTATAGCATATTTATATTTATTTTCGTTATTTAATTTTAACAATGTATCTAAATATTGTTGTATCCTCCATTTCCAACCTTCCCATTTTAAACCTGTAGACATAACATAATAATTTAAATTTTGATTTTGAACACTTGTTTCCCAACGAATACGGTTGGAACATTTAGGTAATTTAGTATCACAAGTTAATAATATAATAGACATATTTATATTATTATATTATTTAAAAATATTTTTTCGAGTCTTTTTTAGTTTTCTTTTGAATTTCTTTGATTTACGAGGTTTCTTTTTTGTTTTTTTTGTTTTCTTTTTCGTTCTTCTTGTTTTTCTTTTTTTTTTACCTCCAGTAGAATTATTAGTTAAAAATTCATTAATAGCTAAAGAAATCATATCAGTTTCTTTACATTGGCGTTTATTACCAGGTTTTGTTCTAGTACCATTACCGTAAAATTCTACATATTTATCCCAATTAAAATTAATTACTTTATCTTGTATTTTAAGTTGTTTACATTTATCAGCTTCATTAATATCGTTTATAGAACAATTCATTGTATTTTCTACAGCTCCTGGCATATTAGAAATATCACATTTTGGAAATGCTAATTCATGAGAACAAGGTAACACATAAATATTGATTTTATTATTTACTTGTGCTTTTCCTAATTTTAGCATATTATTACTTTGAAACATACCTAGTAAAATGTTTTGTAGTGTTTGCCTAGTTCTTTTTAAGTCTGAGACAAAAATTTTTTGGATTTTTAATTCAATCTCTTGTTGTTGGTGTATGTTGTTACTTTTTCTTAATCCGGCTATTTCTAATTCCAATGGCATTTTTTCCCTATCACTATTAAAATCAGTTGAATCTAGTTTTTCTTTAAGTTCTTCTTCTTTTTCAGCAACTAGATAATCATATAGATTTTTACCTGTTTCTATGGCTTGTTTTTCACCATCCATTTCATTAGTTGGGTTAGATGTTAAATTTGTATCACGGTTTGCTGTAGATAATTGTTTTGATAATCCCCAATTTTTCTTTATGTTATGTTCTGCTTGTCCATGACGAATTACATAAAATACATATGTTATTTCTGGATTGTGATTTTTTGTTTCATGAGGTGGCAGTTTTCTATTTAAAACAGGAAAATTAATTATTTTATAGTTACCTTTTTGGGAACTAATTGGTTCATTAGGACCATCTACTTGATAGAATATGTAATCTGGTTTTTCTTCATCAATCATTCCATTATAGATTAGTTCTACTTTTTCTTCCCAATTATCAATATCGTAGTTATCTTTTTTTGTTATAACTTCTCTTATATTTACATTTCTTGTTATTTTTAGTATGCATCCGTTCATAAATCTATGAATTTTAGAATTGGTAAAATTATTTAAGTAACATTTTAATCTAGCTTGATGTGTAACTATAATTGACGATATAGTATTATTTTGATATTCCATAGTTTATTATATATATAATGTGTACAAAATATATAAATTAATAATATAGATAAATTATAAATGAATCCAAAAAGTAGTTATCGTGAACAATTATTAAGTAAATCCTTAAAAAACACAAAAAAGTTTATTGTGAATAATTCAATAAATAGTAAAAATGATTCAATTATAGTTAATCCGCCTAAACCTGAAATGTCTTTACCTAAACAATCCGATTCTAGTCAAATTAATTATCATTTAGATAATTTAAAACAAAAAATAAATTGTGAAAGTGGAGATACAGTCCATATTTGTATTTTTACCATTCAAAAAGAGAATTCTAAATTTCCATATTTATTGTATTTACTTTATAAACAAGATAATGTTTTAACTTTTCCTTATTTTGTATTTGATGAGGGAGATATATTAAGCGTATGTACTAATAAGTTACATAATATTTTAGATTGTAGTTTTAAATTAAAAGGATTTATAAAACAAGGTAAAGATATTTTTGCTTTTTATGAAATACCAAATAATTCCTATTCACCTTCTTTATTAAAAAAAAATGATAACTGGTGGTTTACATTAATATACGAGATATGTTATCTAAAATGTTTAAATAATTTTAAAATTCATGATTCTGTTTTTAATTGTTTTTTAAATAATTCCTATTTAACTTTACTATATGATAACAATAATATATCTCATGAAGTTCCTATACCATTATACATAGGAAGTCATGAACAAAATTTAAAATATTTATTTTCTTTTGGTGCACATAAATTACTATCACCTAAATCTATTCATGGCCAATATTACAATTATTATTCCTATGACTCAGCTTGTAGATATGGTTTATGGTCTAAGGATTTTAAACAGGATGATGTTAATACAGAAAATAAATATGGTAGATATAAAAAAGGAGGTTTAGTTAGATATGCTGTTTTTCTAGGTAATACAAAAGTATTTATAAATACATATAGTAATGATGATGGCGAAAATATAATAGATAATTATAAAAAGTCTAGAGACATAGAAGGTAAATGGACATTAAATTATGATTCATTGTTTGTAGGTAATGTTGTAATAGATGGTCATGTTCATATAGGTTATAGATATACAATTAAAGATAATAATCAAGTAAATCCATTATCATATCATTATTTAGATAAATCAGAATTAGATTCAATGTATAATTCAAAAAAAAAATATGAAATTATATAATATAGATATGGCAAATTATAATAAATTAGCTTTAAATATAGGGTTTTCAGTATTGGTTGTTTATATATTAATAAAAGCATTATTTGTTATTTTTGATTTTTATGGTATTTCAGCAGCAAGTTATATAAATTATATATTATTTTTTGTTGCCTTAGCCTTATTTGGCGGTATTTTACCAAAAATTAGAGGAGAAATTTTTTTTAGATAAATAATATTTTATCTTCTTTAATATGTTTTTTATTTTATAAAAAAAATTGAACTAAGAGTATGACATAATAGTAATATAAAAAAATGGAGAAAAGAATAAACAAAAAGGTTTCTGAATATATTTCTACATATAAAAATCATATAAAAGATTCTTTATTAGAATTAAATCAAGATAAGTTAATAGAGCAAGATCGAATAGGTAGTCTTATTCAAGTATTATATGATTATCCTTCACTATGTCTAACAAAAGATGACTTTCAAAAAAGAAAAAGAATAAAAAATATAGTTCCTCTTCATGAAAGATGTTGTGCGTTAAAAGCAGCCAATGAGCAATGCACAAGAAGAAAGAAGGATGGATCGGATTATTGTGGTACTCATATTAAAGGTATACCTCATGGCGTAGTTGTAAATAAAGGGGATATTGAAAATACAGATAAAATAGAAAGAAATATGGTAGTTACCGCTCATGACTTTAGCGGAATTATTTATTATATAGATAATAGCGATAATGTTTATGACACAGTAGATATACATAATAATAAACAAAATCCAAAAATTATTGCGAAATATATTACAAATAATGATGGTTCATATAGTATTCCTGAATTTAATATATAAATTTATTTTGATTTAAAATTAAAAATTATTTTTTTAATATGAATAACGATATTAAAGAAATATTTATAACAGCGGGATTACCTTTTCAAGAATTAGAAGAAATAAATGGTATTATTATTGAAAGAGATATATTGTTAAATGATCAAAAATATGATTCAGTGAAAATGAAAATACCTGATTTAAAAAAATATTTAAGTTCCTCATGTTTAACAAGTCTTCAAAGAGATGCTAATAAAAAACAAAAATGGCCTTTATTAAATTTAGTTAGGCAAATATTGAAAATATATTTTTTTAAAATGGAACCTATACGAAAAAGTAATGGCTATACAAAGGAAGGAAAAAAGTTATATAAAAGATTTTTTTTAATAAAGAAAATCGAAAAAACTCAAGATATTGTTGAAAAAAATTAAAGATAAAATGTTTATATAGATTATCAATGTTTTCATTTATTATTTGTTTACTAGCTTATTTAGCATTACTAAAGTTAAATAAGCGATATCAAGAAAAATATTTATTAGTTAGGAACATAACTGAAGAAGAATATAATACTGAAATGATGGAAAAAATAAAAGATTATAAACCATATGAGCCATTAGAGTTTCCTTTAGCGTAAATATGTATATCATTATTGTTTATTTTATTAATATAATTATTATTAATAATTTTATCAACATAGATATTGTCGGATTCGTCTTTAAAATTTAATCCATTACTCTTGGATTTTAAGTTTATGTAGATAATATGTATATTATCGTTAATTTCTGTATAATGTTCGTTATTTTTATTGTTATATAAAAATACCAAACACACAATTTTAAAGTTAAATGTTTTTTTATTTAAAATTTTTTTAAGATTATTTAAGTTATTATATATATTTTCAACTAAGTTTCTGTCGATAATAGTCATCAAAAATATTTTTTCTTCAGTTGATCTACAAAAGTTTTTAAATCTCATAACACATCTTAATAAATAATTATAATTTTCTGCTAATCTCATATCTCTATGTGGAAATAAATTATTTTTGTAAATAGAATGTCCACAATTATTATTATAGAAATTACTGGAATGATCTATGTAATATTTTTTGTTTAATAGTTTTTTAAAGTCATCTTCAATACAGTCATTTATAATAAATTGATTAGAAAACATCCAATCGAATGGATATGATTCTTTTTTTTGATTGTTACGAATTAAGATTTGAGAAGATTGACAATGAAATCCTAGAGAACAAAATTTAACCATATAAATTGCATATAAATTTTATATAAGAAAAAAATTGATTATAGAATTTTAATAATTATTAACTAAATAAGTAAATGAATAATCTAAATACTATATTGAAATTAAACTATTCTATTTTAAATTATAGTAATGTAAATAATATAAATTACTATAATAAAATGTTTCAAGTACAAAATATTGACTTAAAACCATTTTTCCAAACTTATTTTGAAAGTATAAATTTAAATAAAAATCATTACGATAATATTAAAAACATAGATTGTAATGATCCTAGTCATAGTCAAAGATAAATTACCATTTAAAATTACCCCAATCATTCATTAGAGTTTCATGTGATTCTATGATAAATTCATATTCGCCATTATTTCTACTGAAAGTACCGTTAACTCTGGTGAAACTATTATTAATTAAATTAGTTTGCGATATATATTTTACGGTAAAAAGATTATTTGTAGGGTCAATTAATTTTTGTTCTGAAGTTGATATTATTACATTACTTGTATATGTGTTACTTAAGTTATAATTACTTGGATTTTGTAAAAATGAACTAATTTCTATTTGATTGTTTCCTTTTAATCTATTTATTAGATCAGCAAGAGTTTTATCTGAATTGTTTAAAGCTTCTAGCCAATAAATATGATCTTGATTGGTAAACTGATTTTCTCCTAAAGGCGAAATCATTTTTACAATTGAATTAATATCTAACGCGGTATATTTTAATTTTGATGCTGATTCACTACTCATATAAAATATTTAAAGATTTTATTTTTAATTATTGTAATTTTACTTAAATGTATTAAAAAATTTGTTTCTATTTGTTTTTTTAACTAATCTATAGTTAAAATATTTTAAATATTTTTTTTGTAGTTCTATATATATGATTATTCCATTTAATTCTATTTTTAATTTTATATTATTAACATGTAGAAGGTATAGTATAGATGAATCTCATGGTTTGTTACATAGTATGGATGTATTAGATAAAACAAATAATATTATTAATTATGACCCTGTTTTAAAAAAAAAGAGTGCTTTTCTAGATAAAGAAATAATATATACATCTGCTCTTTTACATGACATGTGTGATAAAAAATATATGGATGAAAGACTTGGAGTTAGTAGTATTAAAAGATTTTTATTAACAGATTTAAAGTATGAAAAAAAGAAGGTAGATGTTATTACAAATATTATTAATACAATGTCTTATTCAAAAGTAAAAAAAAATGGGTTTCCTGAAATGGAAAATTACCAATTGGAATATAATATTGTACGCGAGGCAGATCTACTAGCAGCATATGATATAGACAGGGCTATAATTTACAACATGACAAAAAGTAATACTGATTTTGAAACAGCATTTATAAATTCAAAGTTATTATATTATGATAGAATGGCTAAACATAATGAAGATAATTTATTTACATTTGATTATACAAAGAGTGAAGGAGACAAATTAAATGCAATTTGTTTACAGAAAATAAAAGATTATAATAAGATGCTACAATAAATTCGCCGATAAATAATAGTATAAATTTTATAGTATTATTTATTATTAATTTTTGTTATTTTACTAATCTTCACCTTCTGGTTCAAATGCTGGTTCTTCACCTGGTTCAAATGCTGGTTCTTCACCTGGTTCAAATGCTGGTTCTTCGCCATCATCAGTGGAAGTTACAACAGCACTAAATGCTGAACCTAGATTGGTACCTTGACTAGCAGCCCTGGTATTACGCATAAGTAAGTTTGTACCTTTATTTTCGTATGCTGTTAATTTAAATGTTGTTTCATCTGATGATGTGAATGTAATTGAAGCAAAAGAACCATCATCTTCAGCATCATCGTCATCTTCACCTGCTGGTTCAAATGCTGGTTCTTCACCTGGTTCAAATGCTGGTTCTTCACCATCATCAGCACCACGGTAATAACCTCTGTATAAAAGTCCCACTCCATCTTCACCTGCTGGTTCAAATGCTGGTTCTTCACCTGGTTCAAATGCTGGTTCTTCACCTGGTTCTTCGTCATCAGCATCTTGTGCTTCGTCATCATCATCTTGTGCTGTCGCATCTGCTAATGCTTTTTTTGCTATTTCACTAGCTATTCCATCCATTCCTTCTTTTGCTTGTTCTCTAACACTTGATGCTCTTGATCCTCTCATTTTGAGTTGATTAATAATTTCATAATAAATAGTGTATAATGAAAAAGTAATTTGACTTACATCTACTCCTAATTCAGTAGCATATAATTGTTTCATTGCTGTAATAAAATTATTTACAGTGGCAGTCGTAGCACTTGATAAATCTAAATCTGGAATAGTTAATGCCAAAGCATATGATACATTATCATTTGTACTTGTGTCTACAACAGTTTCTTGTATATCACTAGCACTGACAGCTTCACCATTTGTTAAGGTAAATCCAGATAAGTTATCAGCGAAAACTTGTGCTACTTCTTCCTTATCAGAAACTTCTGTTAAGATTTGTCCTTGTACACCTACTCTTACAGTTCTAGTTGCTGTTGTAGTATTATCAGCGGCATCTGTGGCGGAATATGTTACTGTATAAGCTTTAGAAATGCTTGTATTAATATCGCTAATTCCTGTAGTTGTTACATTAAGTGATATATCTGGGTATCCACTATCATATGCTGTAGCTCCAGCGTCAGTGTATGTTGATCCATATGCTATTAAGATAGAAGCTTCACCATTAAGAGTAATAATTGGACCTACAGTATCTTGAACAATAATTGTTCTTGTCGCTGTTCCGACATTACCAGCAGCATCAGTAGCACTGTATGTAACTATATATGTTCCAGTTACATTAACATTAAGTTCAGGATCAATTGATATGCTTACTGTTTCTCCACCATCAGATGTAGCATTTAGTTCAGTATATGTTCCTCCTCTTTCAATCGTAATAGTTGGAACACCATTAAGAGTAATAACTGGAGGTGTTTTGTCTGCTGGTTCAAATGCTGGTTCAAATGCTGGTTCTTCCCCAGGTTCTTCCCCAGGTTCTTCCCCTGGTTCTTCACCTGCTGGTTCAGGTTCAGGTTCAGGTTCAGGTTCAGGTTCAGGCTCAGGTTCAGGCTCAG
>MDSY01069261.1_pt1 | contig 16732 bp, 20 predicted proteins | sample 811131 | NCBI WGS metagenome assembly MDSY01 (sample SAMN05326643, study PRJNA326480) | marine metagenome | isolation source: seawater | place: Atlantic Ocean: South West | collected 2010
AACATCTACGGATGCGTTTAATGCTATGACGGCAATGGGTGTAACATGGACGACTAGTTTTGTTTCAAAATGGATGTCATTCAAAACTCATGTTAAAAAAGTTTAAATATTAAAATATATTATAATTATATTTTTTCAACATTTAATAATAAACTAGCCACCATTCTAAAGATGATTGATTATTCGTAATATCCGCGTAACATGGATATACACGATATTTATTTTTTTCCCTAGACTTATCTGTATTACCTCTAAATCCCCAATTATTTGTCATTTCAATTTCTGTTAATTCTTTTATACTACGAATTTTATAATTTTTATCACGTTGAGTCATACATTTATAAAATCCATCAACATCTGGTTTTTTAAGATGAGGACCATTTCCATAACCATTTGGTTTTAAGTTATCATGAAACCAGCATTTTATTTTTTCTAATGTCGGCATTTTAACGATAGTTGGTTTATATGTGTAGTGTTCTTTTTCAGCATCTTCATTACTTGATACATCCATGCCATCAATTAATGATGGATTGTTATATGTTCCTTTTGAATGTAATATATCATTTTCATATTTAGTTGTTTTAGATATCCATTTTACCGTTTTATCTTCAAAGTTAGATTTCCATAATGTTTCATATTTAATAATACTAGGTATATTTGTAAAATATATACTTTTTTTATTATCGTCATATCCTGTCCCTCTACCAATTATTCCCTGGATAATAACACTATCGTCTGGTGAATTAGTAAATCGTTCATAACCGATACCTAAATATTTTTTATATAAAGTTTTTGAACATCGTAGTTTTTCTTTAATAAATATAAACGTATCTTCTTCGGGGTTTTCTTTGAGAATAGTATTTATATCTTTAATATCATTTTCTTGATCATATTTATAATATTTAATATCTGTACCTAATACCTGTAGAAAATTATTAATAACTATATTTCCCATCCCACCATTTGGCGTTCGTATAAAATGATATAACGGTTCATTATTATACTTCTCCTGAATACATGATTTAATTTCATTTATATTATCTTTTATTAATTCCATATAAATTGTTTTAGTTCTATTATTATAACCACATAAATCTTTACATTGAAAGACACGTCCTTCTTTATATAAATCAAAACAATTTGTATAACCTTCTCCCGGTTCCATTTTTATTTTACAAGCATTATCGCCCCAATTTATTACATCGTAAACATTTCCATCAGGTGTTGCGGTAAATTCAACGATTTTAATATCATTTTTTAATAGTTTTTGTTTATCATAAAATCCTGCTTCTTTAAATGCATTACGCATGGTTTGATTTTCTTTTGCAGCTATTTGTATTTCATCCATAATAACTAATACATTTTTTTTTTCTTTGATATCTTTTATAAATTTATTTGTTAAATTATCTCGATGAAATACTCGATCCTTGATAGATTCTGGGCACCTATTTTTAGTTTGTTCCATCCATTCGCAACTACTTAAACCCGTAATTATATATATATTTTCAATAGGTATTAAGTTATGTTTTACATAATTTTTAATTAATGAAAGCATTGCTCCGGTTTTTCCACTTTGAGTTAAACCAAGAACCATTACATTAATAATTTTTTTATCATGTAATCTGGCGACTATTTGTAAAGCACATATTTCTTGATTATCATAAATTAGGTTGTTTCCGCGGGCGTTCTGATTATCAATTTGTAAAAGAAATATAATCTTTTCGTTATTGATAATTATTTGGTCTTTGTCATCATAATCAATATGAACTCGTTTTGATAATAATTTATCTAATTCATTATTTGTTAATCGCTCGCTCATTTGTATAATCTATTTTATTTAATTAAGAATCAATTTTATTTAAATAAAATTAAAATTATAGTTTCTGTATTTTCAATTGCTTTGTAAATTTGAAATGGTCTACGCTTTTCACGCGGCGCTGTAAATTACATTTTAAACAGCAAACGCATACATTTGAATCATAATGTCCAATATTATTATCATAACGATCTAAGGTCCATTGTAAAGGTTCTCGTATATTTTTATAGCATAATAACATTTTTTTTTTTACAGTAAAAACAATGCAATTTCGATATCAATATTTTTTCAATACATTGCTCGTATGTAATGAATTGAGATTCGTCATATCGTTTTTTTTTAATATCTTGCATGCGATAACTTGAAAGTTTTTGTTTGATGGCTTTTTGCAATGTTGCATTTTCTTCAAAATCTTCTTTCATATACATTTTTCGTATAAAATCTAACTGGGTTTTTTCATCATATATGGTTTGAATATTGTCTTCAATGTTTTTCTTTTCTACTAGAGGTTTATTTAATAAAATCTTTTTCATAATATAATAAAATAAAAAAGGTTAAGAATATAACCTATTATTATATAATGAGTAAAGATGATTGTAAAGAATTAAAAAACATAAAATTCCAAACAATGATGACATCATCAACAAATACAATAACAGAAAATGATACTAAGAAATCAAAAAATGATGTAGATAAATTATTGAAAGAAGAAAGTGATAAAAATAAAAAAGAGCAATGGAGTAAATTAGACAAAACAGATAAGATTAAAAAGGTAAATGAATATATTAGTAAAACATTAAAAGAAGATATGCAATTATCTAATAGCGAAATAGCTGAATTAAAAAAATATATGCTAAATTGTATTGATAAAAAACGATTAAAAAATACGGATGTTCAATATGATAAAGAAACTGGTATGATTAAAAAAATTCCAGCCTTGGTATGTAATAAATTAAATCGTAAATTTACTCTTAAGAGAGAAAAGAAATTATCTACTCTTAAATCATTGGCACCTAAAAAAGCAAAAACAAAAAGAAAGAGTCCTACAAAGAAAGATGATTAATTATAAAATTGATTTAAGTATTTTATAATAAATTATTATAATGGAAGAAACTGTTTCAATCATCATAGATGATTTTATTAAAAATAATCTATCGATGTTACAAAATCCTTGTTTTGAAAATGAATTAAAAACCCATTGCTTATCTATTTTAAGTATACAATTTGATGGTTTTGGTTTTAACTTAGAAGAAGAATATGAAAATGGAAAAAATAGTTTCTATAAATCTTACCCTCAACGGTGTTCGGGAACTACATATGAAACCCCTGTAAATATTGAAAAAATAAGTAAAAAGTTAGATTATTTAGATAATGTATATCAACCTGAACAAAAAAGCGACGAATGGTATTTATTTAGACAAAATTATATTACTGCAAGTAGTGCTTGGAAAGCATTTGGTAGTGAATGTAAAAAGAACGAGCTAATATACGATAAATGTCAACCTATTAATATTGAAAAATATAAACCGAATTTATCTGAATCACCTTTAACTTGGGGTATAAAGTATGAAGATGTATCTATTATGATATATGAAGAAAAATATAATACAAGGGTGAAAGATTATGGTTGTATTCCTCATAAAGATTACGTATTTATAGCTGCATCGCCAGATGGTATAAATAATTGTGCAAATACTAGTAGGTATGGAAGAATGTTAGAAATTAAAAATATTGTAAATAGAAAAATAGATGGTAATCCAAAGTTAGAATATTGGATACAAATGCAGTTACAAATGGAAGTGTGTGATTTAGATGAATGTGATTTTTTAGAAACTCAATTTGTTGAATATGATAACGAAAGTGATTTTAAAAAAGATGGATCGTTTACAAAAACAGAAGATGGTAAACAAAAGGGAGTTATGTTATATTTTGTAAAAAATGGTGGTCCATTATACGAATATGCTCCTTTAAATATTAATGAAGAAGATTTTGATAAATGGTCTAATGAAATGAAAGAAAAAAATAAAGAGTATCCTTGGATTAGTACTATATATTGGAAATTAGATATATGTAGTTGTGTATTAGTATTAAGAAATAAAGATTGGTTTAATCAAGCAATACCAATATTACAAGAATTATGGAATTCTGTTATTTATGATAGGGAAAATGGCTATGAGCACCGTGCTCCTAAAAAACAGGTAGTTAAAAAAACTAAAAAAAAAACGGGATGTTTAATAAATATTGATATATAATTCGTTTAAAAACATATTAGTAATATTACTAATGAGCGAAGTAGAAGACGAGATGCAGGTTCGTAAAAGGAATGGTTTATATGAAAACATTGCTTTTGATAAAATATTAAATCGTGTAAAGATTTTGGGGAAAGAAAATAATTTAATGAATATAAATTATAGTGGATTAATTATGAAAGTAATAGACCAGTTATATGATAAGATACCAACATCTAACATAGATGAATTAACGGCAATACAATGTGCTTCTATGTGTACTACTCATTATGATTATTATAGTTTGGCTGGTTTAATTGTAATATCTAATTATCAAAAAAATACAAACCCTAGTTTTTATAATTGTGTAAATCATTTATATACTCATACAAATGGATTAATTGCAGAAAAATATTTTAAAATAGTAGAAAAACATAAAGAATATTTCGAATCTATCATATACCATGATAGAGACAAACTAATTGATTTCTTTGGATTTAAAACATTAGAACGTGCATATTTAATGAAACACGATGATGTGATAGTTGAAAGAATTCAACATATGTGGTTAAGAGTAGCTATACAAATTCATGGTGAAGAATTAGAAAGAGTAAAAGAAACATATGATTTATTAAGTCAAAAATATATGATTCACGCAACACCTACTTTATTTAATTCTGGAACTCAGCGACCACAATTAAGTTCATGTTTTTTGTTGGCTATGGAACATGATAGTATTGATGGTATATACAATACATTAAAAGAATGTGCTCAAATATCAAAATGGGCTGGAGGTATAGGTGTTCATATACATAATATTAGAAGTGAAGGTTCACATATATGTGGTACAAACGGTACTTCAAATGGTATTGTACCTATGCTTCGTGTATTTAATGACACTGCCCGATATGTAGATCAGGGTGGTGGAAAACGTAATGGAAGTTTTGCAATATATTTAGAACCTTGGCATGGTGATATTGAAAGTTTTCTTGATTTAAAAAAGAATCATGGGGATGAAGAAATGAGAGCACGAGATTTATTTTATGCATTATGGATTCCAGATTTATTTATGAAAAAAGTAGAAAATGATGATGATTGGTATTTATTTTGTCCAAACAAGTGTAGTGAATTATCTAATACTTATGGTGAAGATTTTGAAGCTGCTTATAATAATTATGTTAGTATGAATTATTTTACCAAAATGATTAAAGCTCGTGATTTATGGTATAAAATACTGGATAGTCAAATGGAAACTGGTACACCTTACATGCTTTATAAAGATGCTTGTAATATGAAAAGTAATCAAAAAAATGTAGGTATAATTAAATCTAGTAATTTATGTACAGAAATTATAGAATACAGCGATGAAAATGAAACAGCGGTATGCAATTTAGCTAGTATTGGATTACCAAGATATGTTAACGAAGATAAATCATTTAATTATGAATTATTGTACAAGGTAACTAAGGCGTTGACTATTAACTTAAATAATATAATAGATAAAACATATTATCCAACACCAAAATGTAAAACAAGTAATGAGCGGCATCGTCCAATAGGTTTAGGTGTACAAGGATTAGCAGATGTATTTGCATTAATGGATATAGCCTTTGATAGTGATGAAGCAAAAGAAATTAATATTAATATTTTTGAAACAATTTACTATGCTTCTATGGAATGTAGTATGGAATTAGCAAAAAACAATCAACCATATGAAACATTTCATGGTTCTCCTTTATCACAAGGAAAATTTCAATTTGATTTATGGGGTGTAACTCCTTCGTCGCGTTATGATTGGAACACTCTTCGTGATTTAGTTATGAAACATGGGGTGCGTAATTCATTATTAGTTGCACCAATGCCAACTGCATCTACATCACAAATATTGGGTAATAATGAATGTTTCGAGCCATTTACAAGTAATATTTACACACGAAGAACATTGGCGGGTGAATTTATAGTTGTAAATAAACATTTAATGAAAGAATTAAGTGATTTGGGAATTTGGAATAGTAAGATTAAAAATAGTATAGTTGAAAACAAAGGTAGTATACAACATATTGAAGGATTAAGTGAGCACATTAAAAACAAATATAAGATAGTATGGGAGATACCAATGAAACAATTAATTAATATGGCTAAAGGCCGCGGTGCTTATATTTGTCAATCACAAAGTATGAATTTATGGTTAGAAGATCCTAATTACAAAAGTTTAACATCTATGCATTTTTATAGTTGGAAGAGTGGATTAAAAACTGGTTTATATTATTTGAGAAGAAAACCAAAACATCAAGTACAACAATTCACCATTGTTCCTGAAAATAAAAACAATCAAGAAAATGTAGAAGATGAAGATTCTGGTTGTGAAATGTGTAGTGGATAATTTGTTTCAAATGCAGGACAAAATATATAAATGACATTATTTTTATTTTTATATAATGAAAATTTTATATTCCAATAATAATTATCCATTGATAAAAAATAATGTATACAGTCATTTGTTTCGGGTAATAATTTATTATATAGTTTATGAATTTCTTCTTTAGTAATACTATTTTTTATTATAATATGTTCTGAATTACATATATTATAATGAAAATCTCTATTTATATACAATGGTTGATTAAACCATAATGATGATAAAAACTGACCATATAATATATCGTTTTCTTTTCTAGTTACAAAAGGTTTTTTGTATTTAACATTGTTTGCAATAAAAAAAAAGTTATTATCGTTCATAAATAATATATATATATTAATATTTAATTTTGTTTTTTAAGTTTAAAGCTTTCACGATGCCAATTACTTAAACCATATTTATAAATACCTTCTCTATGTTTTTTTGTACCATAACCCTTATTATTTAATAAGTCATAACGTTCTATTAATTCTGGATATATTGAGCACATTTCTTCAATATATTCATCGCGTGCAACTTTGGCCAATATAGATGCTGCGCCGATAGATTTATCTATATTATCCCCACCAATAATACATGTATGGGGGATTTCAATGAATTTATTATTATGAAAATAAAATAACGGATTAAAACCATTTCCATCAATATGCAATGTAATATTTAAAGGATCCACTTTAGAAAGAATATTTCTAATTGCAATATGCATAGAAGTAAAGGTAGCTTCGCGTATGTTTTTTTTATCAATTATTTTTTCAGAGCAATATCCTATTTCCCAATATAAAGCATGGTCTTTAATATATTTAGCTACTTCTTTTATTTTTTTTGAGCTTGAAAATTTTTTACTATCTTTTATTAGAGACAAATCAAAATCACTTTCCTCAGACGGTAATATTACGGCTGCGCTGTATACACGACCAAATAATGGACCTCTTCCTGCTTCATCTACGCCAATTATAGACATTTAATGTATAAATATACATTTTATTTTAATTCAATATTTGATAAAATATTTTATCTATATTTATGTATAATGAAACTAAATATGAAATTGAAAAGATCGACAGGAATGATTTTATTATTAATTGTTTTAGTAGTTTTCGCAGCAGTTGGTTCAGTAATGAATAAAAAATTTTTAGAAGGAATGGATAATCATCAAGAACCTACGTACAATGGAAATAATCATCATAATCATAATCCCAATGGACCTCCGCCACCAGAACCTGCGTGCAATGGAAATAATCATCATAATCATAATCCCAATGGACCTCCGCCACCAGTACCTGCGCAAAATCCCGCTTATCCGGACCAACCAGTTCCTTTAAATCCACCTCCAGTTCCTGGACCCCCACCACCAATTGAACAAAATCCTAAATCGAAAGTACCGCCTCCACCCATTTTAACAGTAAATGGATTACCACCTGCTCCACCAGGAGATGAATATATTTTAAAATCTCAAATTGTGCCACCAGTATGTCCGGCGTGTCCTTCTTGTCCACCTGTAAAGGTTTGCCCTAAAACAGGTGCAATGGATACCGATAATTGTCCACCATGTCCCGCATGTTCTCGCTGTCCTGAACCAGCATTCGAATGTAAAAAAGTACCCAATTATAATTCCAAAAATGTAGATAATATTTTACCTGAAAGTTTAGATGGCGGAGGCGGTATTGATGGATATATGCCAAAGCCTATATTGAACGATTTTAGTGAATTTTAATAATATAAAGCATACTTATAAATAAAAAATATATATAAATAATAGCGTTATTTATATATAATGTCTAATGTAGAAATGACAAATTCATCTATAAATTATCAATCTTTATCTGAGAATTCGAGCGAACCAAATAAAATAAATAATCGAAAGTGTAATTGTAAATGTAACATATGGTATATATTATACGTTTTTTTATTATTTACTTATGTAAACTATGATGTTATAATAGTAAAGGGTCTTATTCGCGTATCTTATGAAGATGAGCAAAATATATGTGTAAATTCAAATTTATGGCTATATTTATTAATGTCACTTGTTTTAAATCATAGCTTGTTATTTGTAACATGCATTCCTAATGAAAAAAAAAATAAAATAAACCAATTACTTCCTAATGCAGGTGTACTTGTTTATAAATTAGGATTTAGTATATGGGGAACTATTATTTTCATTCATTCTGATAATTGTATTAAAGAACATGAGTTAAGTAGCTTATATAAGATTGGAGCAATACAATATATGTATGATGTTTCATCATTTTTTATTATATTATTATTATCTATTCATATATGGTTTAAATATGATAAAAAAGCAGAAATTTTGGAAGAACAAGTTGTTATGTTAGCCCGCGAATTAGGACAATATACAAATCAAAATGGTGAACTTATAACAAGTGTAAAAATCTAATTATTATAAATCAACTGTATATTTGTTTTTCATAGACACATATTAAAATGTATGAAGAAAGATATAAAAATACATAAAAATATTTGCTATTTATTTTTTATTACCTATTATTTAATGACAATCGAAAATAAAAGACGTAAAGTGTATTGTTATGGTAATGGAATGTATGTTGGTTTAAAACAACCTTTAAAAAAAAAAAATAAGGATGGTACTACGCAAGGATATTATTATGGAAATGGTTTTTATGGACCGGATGAAGGAGATAAGTTAAAAAGTAATTTAAATTCAAATGGAACTCCTCTTTGGATATTATTATTAATGGCGTGTTGTGTTAAGGTATCTTAAGTTTTAGTATATATTTTTCATAATATAATTTACATGTTAAAATCAACACCAATATCATTGATAGTATTTGACCTTTTAAGAATTCTGGATATACATATCCCATTTTAATGGCATTTCTTTCATTTGCAGACATTATATTAGACCCCCATGTAAAATTTTTACCTAATTTTAATAATTTATTTTCTACGATTGTTAACATGCATTGTTTAAATGTAAACCCTAATAGTAATACAATTAATATTATAGATACGATTAATAAATAATCTAATAGTTTTATTCTAAATATTAAATTTTTAATTACTAAAATTAGTCCAAAATAAATTACAAAATAATGTAAAAAACCTATTATATATCCAAATATATTAGGATCCTCATGTTTTATATCAAATATATAACGTTTTAAGGTTAATACAATAGATATAAATAATACAATAGCAAAAATGTGTGTATAATTCATATATTATATAAATATAATATAAAATATATGCATTATATTATATAAATGTTATCTGTTCGCATAACCCCAATGAGAGTATTTTTATCTACTTGCGGTATTCTTTATGTTTGGTCATTGCCTTTATTGGCGTTATGTGGATTTTCTCAACCTAAATCGAACTCTATATCTGGTTTTATTGCAAATCCCCCTGCTACGGGGGCAATGGCAGCCGTTTCATTTATGCCACTTACCTTAATGTGGGAATTTCAAGATTCAGTTATTGAAACACATTTAGAAAAAAATAAAATTAAAAAAACTTTATATAAATCGTTAAGTATTTTTCAATTTTTTTATGGTTGTTTTCTTGTTTGTACTGAAACGTATGCTCCAGAATGGTTACATACTACAACAGTTGTGTTATTTGGGTCATCGTTTGCGTATCACGGTATAATGAGTATAACCACTATTCAATCTAATATTTACGCAAATAGTATATTATTTATAGGAATTTTATCATTTATATCTTTATTATTTGTAAAAGATATGTGGTTTTGGGCAATGGAATGTGTAGGGTTTTCATCTATGTTATTATATACACCTATTCAATGGTATACATTTATTGAAAATGACGAGAATGTTAAACTTACAACTCATTCTTTGACTAATGATTAAATAATTATTTTATTATATTATACTATATGGAAACTATTCAATTGTCCAATACTTTAAATAACGATAATAAAAAAAACGATGATAAAATGGTAAAGTATTCTTTTTATATTACATATGCTTTCTTATTAACAACTGCTACCATTACATTTATTGAAGCAATGCGAAATAAAGACACTAGAATTAGAAATGTATTAAATTTAGAAACATGTATATCTATTGTTGCGGCGTTTTTTTATGGAATGTTTATGAAAAAAATGAATGAACCAAAAATTGACTATAAGAGTATTAATGTAAATCGGTATGTAGATTGGTCTATTACAACTCCAATTATGCTTTGGGTATTATTATTGGCATTTAACTATAATTCTAAGAAAAAAATAACAGTTACTAATTTTTTAATAATATTAGTACTGAATTATGGAATGTTGGGTTCAGGATTTTTAGGTGAAACAAATAAAATTAATAAAGCAATAGGTAATAGTGTTGGATTTGCATTTTTTATTGGATTATATTATTTTATTTATTATAATTACATAAGAAAATACAAAATATTTGATAACAAAATATTATATTGGGCGTTTTTTATATTCTGGTCATTATATGGTGTAGCTTATTGGTTAGAAGAAAAAGAAAAAAATGTAATGTATAACGTATTAGATCTATTTTCAAAATGTTTTGTTGGTATTTTCTTTTGGGCTTATTTTACAAAGACATTAGTTTTAAAAGGATAATTATTTATTATAAAGTATTTCATTTATTTTTTCCATCCAGTTATCAATAGTACTGGGGGTTTTTTCAATATCAGGATTGCCAGATATTTCCATAACAGGTATATCTGTATTTTCTAACCATGTATCATGATATTCATGACAACTTTTTAAATATTCTAGTTCAACGTTGTCTTCTCCGTCTCGTAAACGTTTTTTAATACGCTCACCGCATATCTCCGGATTCGTCTTTAAATAAATAATATGAGAAATAGGAAAGTCTTCTATATATTCATCAAACCACTTTAAGTATATAGAATACTCTATATCACGTATTTTACCAGAATCAAATAACATTTTTGCAAATACTTGTCTATCGGTTAATACACTTCGTTCAGTAATAATAATTCCATTTGGATTAGATTTTACTAATTTACGCAAGCTTGATAAACGTGAAATATATGCCATCATTTGAAATGAGAAAGCGTAATCTTTTTGATTTTCATAAAAATTTTGAATAATTGTTTTACCACTTCTATCTTTTATATTTTCCCATTCATCCACTGGTTCTTTCAAAATACAAACTCTTTCTTTAAAATGTTTGCCTATCAATTTTACCAATGTAGATTTTCCTGATCCAATGTTACCATCGATACTAATAATTGTAGGAGTCATATGTATATATATTATAATTGTTTATATGAATTCAATTTTATATAAACAGTTATTTATAATAAACTCTTTTTTTTTCACATTGTTTATCCATTTGAAATGTATTACATTTTTCATCTTGAGGTACTATTTTTAATACACATTTTGATTTTTTACCATATAAAGATTCTGTACAGCCTTTTTCTTTTTTTTGTGTTTTACGAAATGGAAAAATTTTATTTTTTTTAGGATTTGCACATCGAGCTCTAAAATGCTCATATCTATTTCTTACTTCATCATATGTTAAATTAGATTTTTTTTTTAACATTTTATTAATTAATTCATGCAATTTATATACATATATCGAAAATGTATGTCTATTTTTCATACAATGCATGGTTAATGGAAGTCTTTTCAAGTTATGTTTAAAATTAATTCTACAATATTTACAAGGCAATACATGTTGCAAACTTAATATAAAATTTCTGTAATTTTTTTTCTCCATAGGTGTAGGATGAATAGGATAATTAAAACTCATTGTATGTAAATAATGCCACATACCAGGTCCCCAAACAGTCGTTAACATACCGTCGCCGCTTTTAAAATCGTTTAAATTATATACTTCTTTTTTTTTGTTTTGTTTAATTTTTTTAAATTTTTACGCGTTTTCATTATTATAAAATGAGATATTATTTTATACAAATATAATATGAAACAAGAACCTTTGTATAGTGAATTTATGAAACAAAATAACAAGTCATTTATATTATTTTGTGCTACTATTTTATTTATATTTATATCTTATATTTTTTGTAAAAATGTATCTTTATGGAAACGCATTTTATGTAGAAGTATTACAATAATATTATTATTAGGCGTAGTTTATATTAATTTAAACAATGTAAATAACTTTTTTTCTAAAACAAAAAATACTAATATTCAAAAGAATTTATTATGGAATTATTTATATATTCTAATTGTATTTTTATTTATTATATTTTTAATATTTCATTTAAGTGTTTAATTTGTTCATTATTAGGAGAATTGTAATTAAATTTGACATTTAATATTTTTTCGTAATAAAATGACAGATTATTATAATCTCTTTTTTGTATTTCAATTAATTTACCCGTAACACTTCTAAATAACATTATATATAGTATAGCGTTGTTTTTAATTATTTATTTTATTATATAATCTATAATGGATAGTTTAACATCTTCATCCAAGATAACACGAATAATAGACCAAGTTAAAAAAATTTTAAAGGATAAAAGATCATATGTATATGGTTTTATTGCTGTTGTTTTATTTATAGCTGGATATAAAATATATGAACAAAAAATGAAAAAAAAGAAATATATCAATAACAAAGAATATAAAACGACTGATAGTAATGAAGCTACATTATATTTTTTTCAAACAGAATGGTGTCCTTATTGTAAAAAAGCTAAACCAATATGGGATTCTTTGATTAATGATATAGGAACAAAAAAAATAAATGATGTAAAGTTAAATTTTTCAACAATAGATTGCGATGCAAATCCAGATTTAGCAGAACAATATAAAGTAGATTCGTATCCTACAATAATATTACAAAATAAAGAAAATAAAATTACATATGATGCAAAAATAGATATAACTACTTTAAGAAAATTTTTAAAATCGAGTCTTTAAAAAACGTTTACCTATTTCACTTCCTTTATCTATTAAAGATTCACGTATAGATTTGTTTTCAAGACATTTAGACCATATTTTTATACTTGGATAACATATATCATAAATAACAGATTTATCTACAAAAATATAATTTGGAATATTATATTTTTTATTTTTATTTAAGTGAAGTATTATTTTTTGCATTAATAAATAAAAAATATCAATAATTGTTGATTTATTTGTTAATTTATAATTAATGTCATAAATATTATTTTCAATCGCTAAAATCTCATTTATATTTGACGCTTTCTTAATACAATGATTTAACGGAAATGCATTTAAAAATCCACCATCAATATAAAAACCATCATCGTGGGTTATAGATTTAAAAATTAGAGGAATAGCACATGACATTTCTGCTGCTTTAATAATAGTTAAATTTGGAAATGTTATATGATTTAAATCAACCGCTTTTAATTTTTTTTTATTTACATTTACAGTGTATATATGTAAATGTATATTAGTTTTATTGTATAAGTCTAACAATGTTGTATTTTCATTTAAATCTATACTATATAAAAGTGGTTTTAAAAAATCACTAATAAATTGAGCATCTATTAAATGTTTATTTAAAAATGATTTATATAATTTTGAAGGAGAAAAATCTATATATTTATTCCAATTACGATTGATAATATATGGTTCAAATACTTCAATTTTTAATTTCATACATATAACAATACATATAATAGCTCCCACAGAGCTTCCATATAATGATTCGATATTTTCATAACTCCATATTTTATGTAAAAATAATTGTTTTAATATACCATAATTTACAAATCCTGTAGGGCCTCCACATCCAATAACTATATGTTTTATCATTAAAAATAATATATGTTTTTTTATTAAGTTTTTTTCTTTTTATTTTAATAATGGAACATTTATTTTCTCAAAATAATGATGATGATGATGATGAAAATATAAAAATTAACATGGATGAATTATATGAACAAAAACAAAAAAAAGATTTACATAAAGTAGAAACATACAATAAATTATTGTCTAGGATTCATTTAAAAATTAAAACTATTTCCCGACAAAGAAATAATAATCAATGGTGTTGGTATTTAATGCCAGAAGTATTAATTGGAGCTCCTAATTATAATTTTTCAGATTGCTTATCTTATATAATGTATCAACTACAAGATAATGGTTTTGTTGTAAAATATACACATCCAAATTTAATATTTATATCTTGGAAACATTGGGTACCATCTTATGTTAGAAATGAATTAAAAAAAAAACAGGTGTTGTTGTAGATGGATATGGAAATAAAATTGAAAAACAAAACCAAGAAAAACGTACAAATTATATAAATAATCAAAAAGTGTCTAATAAACCAGACTATAAATCTACTAACTCATATAAACCGAGTGGTAATTCTATTTATCACTCGGATTTAATACAAAAAATGAAAAATACAATAGAAAAATAATTTTTATTTTTTATTTTTCGATGTTTTTTTAACATTTATTTTTTTCTTTTTATTTTTTTTTTTACTTTTTCCGTGAACTGTTTTCGTTTTACTTCTCTTTTTTTTGTGTCTTTTTCTTGTTAATTTTTTAAATCCCTTTATAAAATTATCAATAAATGGATCACCGCCAATTAATCCACCACCTAAATGTTTTAACATTTTTATATCATTTAATCCACCACCACCAATTTTTGAATCCATTTCAGTATATGTAGGGGGACTTTCTTTTGATGTGTTCATTTCATTATCATTTGATTTTTCATCACCTAATAATTTAGCAAAGTATTCTTCATTTTCATTATTTTCACTGCTATTTTCTGCAGGCATAGCAGGGGGTTCATTCCCAGGCGTTTCATTTGCTTCCATTCCATTGGCTTGCGTTTCATTGCCTTGCATTCCATTGTCTTGCGTTTCATTGGCTTGCGTTTCATTGGCTTGCGTTTCATTGTCTTGCATTCCATTGTCTTGCGTTTCATTTGCTTCCATTCCATTGCCTTGCGTTTCATTGTCTTGCGTTTCATTGCCTTGCGTTTCATTGCCTTGCATTCCATTGTCTTGCGTTTCATTGCCTTGCATTCCATTGTCTTGCGTTTCATTTGCTTCCATTCCATTGGCTTGCGTTTCATTGTCTTGCGTTTCATTGGCTTCCATTCCATTGGCTTCCATTCCATTGGCTTGCGTTTCATTGGCTTCCATTCCATTTTCTTCCATTCCCTCTGATTCATTCGCCTGTGTAGAAGAAGAAAATGCGTTTTCAGGGGTTTTAGTGTCATCGTCATTCATAATCGAACTATCTGTATTTGTTTCTGCTTCTTCTCTTTTTCGTTTAGCTTCTTCCATAGCTTCTTCTTCTTGTTTTCTTTTTCGTTCAGCTTCTTCCATAGCTTCTTCCTCTTGTTTTCTTTTACGTTCAGCTTCTGCAGTGGCTTCTTCTGCTTCGATTCTTTTACGTTCCGCTTCCGCAGTTGCTTCTTCTGCTTCGATTCTTTTACGTTCCGCTTCTGCAATGGCTTCTTCTTCCATTTTTTTACGTTCAGCTTCTTTATCCGCTTCTTCTTCCATTCTTTTACGTTCAGCTTCTGCAGTGGCTTCTTCTTCCATTCTTTTACGTTCAGCTTCTTTATCCGCTTCTTCTTCCATTCGTTTACTTTCATCTTCTTCACCAGCTTCTTCTTCCATTCTTTTACCTTCATCTTCTTCATCAGCTTCTTCTTCCATTTTTTTACTTTCATCTTGCTGTTCTTCATTTTTTTCAGAATTTTTGCTTTTCATTGATAGTTTTTCTTCTTCATTTAGTTCATCGCTTGTATTTAATAAAGTTTTTTTTAGTTTTATAATATCTTCTGAAGATAAATTTTTTGTAGTAATCATTTTTTGCAATAAACCCTTCGCTTTTTCTAATCTAGATGTAGTTCTCGCGACTAATTTAGTTCGAACAATAGCTTCATATATTAATAATGCTTCAAAAAAGTTTTTTTCACAATTAATGTATAATTTAAGTATTTCTTTACGAGCTTCATTTGCTATGGATAATAATTTTTTATCTGTAATTTTAGGATTAATTACAACTGTTTTTTTAATATAAACTGAGGGACTTGCTTTTTTTCCTCCGCTTAATGGTTCAGATGAATTTTCAGAATTTTCTACTGGAGCATCAGGGATTTCTACAGATTCTTCTGAGGTTTCTACGGTACTATTATCTTGTATTGTTTCAGTTTTTTGATTGTCCGATACATCTTTGTCGTTAATTTCTGTTTCTTCAGTATCTAAATCATCTCCGACATTATTTTCAGCATCTAATTTATCTTTGTCATTATTTTCAGCATCTAATTTATCTTTGTCATTATTTTCAGCATCTAATTTA
>MDSY01152462.1_pt1 | contig 16725 bp, 28 predicted proteins | sample 811131 | NCBI WGS metagenome assembly MDSY01 (sample SAMN05326643, study PRJNA326480) | marine metagenome | isolation source: seawater | place: Atlantic Ocean: South West | collected 2010
ACATCAATCATATTCTCTTTTTTATGAAGACTACAATATAGACCCGTTGTTTGTCCTTCTTCATTAAAAGCTGGCTGTTTATTACATCCATCTTCACAACAACGCTTATCTCTCACATTTATCATATTGTCTTTTTTATGAAGAGCACAATATAGACCCGTTGTTTGTCCTTCTTCATTAAAAACTGGCTGTTTATCGCATCCATCTTCGCAACAACGCTTACTTATCACATTTATCATATTCTTTTTTTTATGTTTATCACAATATAAACCGGTTGTTTGTCCTTCTTCATTAAAAGAGGGGCGTTTATTACATCCATCTTCGCAACAACTCTCTCTTAATCTTCTTCCATCCCAAGTACCTTTTTCCCCTTTTTTATTTATGTAGATTTGACCTTTCACTCGGTCCGCTTTTTTGGGGGGTAATTCGGGTATGATTTCTTGGCGATGATGTTCGCATTCGCTATCGGCACAACGGCACGGTAAACGGGCAAATGCTCCTAATTCTTCCATATACTCTATTAATATATATGCTATTAATTATTTTATTTCAATTTACTTTAAAACAATTCTTATAGTATTACATATGGACAATTTAGTCAAACAAAAAAATTTGCTATATAAAAAAATTAAATTAAAAAACGCCGAATATAACAAGGAAATACAAAATATATATAATGATATTGAATTACTAAATGATAAAATATATAATTTATGTAAACATAAATGGGTACATGATAGACCATCTATATACGATAGAATGGAAACTTATTGTACAAAATGTGGCTTATATATTAGATCTACTTGATTTACGCATACGTCTTTTTGTTTTATTATCTTTTTTCAATGTATTCAGTAGTTTTAAGTATCTTACACTTTTCCCATTTTTGTTTTTATAAATACTCATCTTCTTTTTTGTTTTACGAGGAATACAAAAATAACTACAAAATTTGTCATAAACATTATTCTTTCTTTTAGATTTATACTTTTTTGCAGCTTTCTCAGGATTTTTAATAGGTTTTCCTTTTGCATCAACGTCGCTTCCAATATGACTTCCTTGTTTATGCGACCATTTTCCCGGCTTATCTTCTCTATAAAAATGAAAATCTACTCCTTTATCTATAAATAACGCACCTTTATAATAGTTTTTTTTACATGGTTTTTTTCTACTGGTCCTATATATTGACTTATTGTCAGATATAGTGCGTTTAATCATATTTTTACACGTATACTGCTTTCTTTTATTACCTATTTTAATATCTGACATACCAGATGCAGCACCTGGCTGAGGTCGCAAACACGAAACATTTCTCCATAAATTTTTTATTTTCTTACAATCCTTTGCATGTTTATAATCCACTTCATTTAAAAAATAAGAATAACAATTATGTGAATCTTTTACAAATGATTTTTTATATACTTTTTTTTTAAGAGGACCCCCCATTATATTATACAAATATTATTTTTTTAATAATGTATATATTTTTCTTTGCAATGAAGATAATAATGCATTATTATCAAAATTAAAAGCATATACACATCTTGTATATTTATCATAATTTTCCATTTCTTTTTTAGAGGCACTTAAAGACCATTCTTTTAATAATACACATAACTTTGATTGTATATAATTCATCCATTTACTCATATGAATACTTTGTATTTTAATCCACTGACTTGTATAAATATATATTATCTTTTCCTGCTGTATAAATGAATAAAAAGGCATATTTTCTTCTGTAAAATATTTTTCAATAATCTTCATAAATCCTTTTTCAAAATCTTCTCTCATTACAAATAATAAATCTTCCATATTTAGTTCAATACGACATACATATTCATCCCAATGTAAACGCGGAGTGGGACTACTATTTAATATATCTAAACAAGACCTTTTAACTCTACATTGCGTATTCTGTTTTATTTTTGATAATTCTTTTTCCAAAGTATCGCATTTTTTCAAAAGAAATTGTACTATTTCACATAATTCTTCGTTTGATACATTTTTTTGAGGCTGTTGCTGCCATTTGCATACTTTTCTATGTTTTTCATAACACCCTTTGCTTATATATATTTTATCACAATGGGGACATTTCATTAATGCATGTCATATATTATTTTTTTTATTTCAATTATATAATGATAACCGATGATTCTGCCGTTCAAAAAAGGATTTTAAATCAATCTCGTCAATATAGCTCCCTTTATACTATGAATTTAGGGGCATTCAACGTTGTTGGTGGTACTAAACCTCCATTGTGGAATGAACAAAGTGATAGAACTAAACCCGGTGTTGTAAAACGCCATGTGCCTAGACATGGCAATTCAAGTAAAACATCTATTACAAGATGTCGCCCTGGCTCAACATCCGCACGAGGAGCAGGAGTTGATATTAAACATGGTTCTTATGCTCGTTATTTAGCTAAATTAAAAGGTAAAACATTAAGTACTACAAACAAAACGGTTGGAACTCCAAAACAGGGAAATAAAACTCAAAATTATAATTTATTAACTGATTCCAATTGTGGTTGTAATAATAATAATTGAATTTAAAATAATAACTACATAAGAATGTATAATGACTACGCGACCAGATCAACTTATTGCAATCCAAAAAGAAGCCTTAGAACTATTTATAAAAAAAAAATAAAGATTATGGTGATGCATTTTCAGAATATGGTACAATTGGTGTACTTGTTCGCATTGGCGATAAAATTAGAAGAATGCAATCTATTACTGCAACCGGTGTAAATCTAGTAGAAGACGAAAAACTTAGAGATACTTTAATCGATTTACATAATTATGCTGCCATGGCTATTATGTGTATGAAAAATGATTAAAAACGAAAAATTAATATATTTTAAATAATAATATATATTAAATGACTACCTTTTTTAATTTTAATGTAAATAGTTACCAAATTCATGAATTAAAAGCACTCTATAATGAAGCATGTGAAAGTACTGGAGTAAATTTATTTGCATCTTATGATAGTAATGATATTTCACTATGTAAACAAAATTTATATAAAATTTTAATAGGAAAAAATCCCCATCAACATGATGAAATTAAAAGATTTTTAGAAGCTTCGAGCCATTTACTTTTAAAGGATATGGAAAGTAAACAAGCTTCACAATTAACTTCATTATATGTTAGACCCGTAGAACAAGACACACTCAATCCTAATTTGAAAAACTTAACACGAAGAATTATAAATATTGATAGTCAATATCGTGAAGACATTTTACCGTATACACCAAATAATCCTACAAGTAATTCATCGGCAACAAATTTTTTAGCCAATTTTAGTGATTCTCTTATGAATGTTGTATCTTTGAGTTTATACTCTATACAAATACCATATACATGGTATGTAATTGATAAATGCTATGGAAATGATTTCTTTTATATAGAAGCTCCTTCGCCTATTGGTAGTAAAAAAATTACTATTCCATCTGGCAATTATAGTGAAGACCAACTAATGACCGTAATAAATGCTAAAATAGCTGATGCTATTACTTCACCGCAAACTCCTTTAAATGTTACCTTTTCTTGGAATGAAAATAATGGACTTGTATCTATCATAAATCAAACGAGTCCTGCGATTACAATAAATATTGTGTTTTATGACTCTAATGATCCAAACTTTACTTCAAATGAATGTAATATAGATAGCCCTAAAATCAATTACAATTTGGGTTGGTTTTTAGGATTTAGAAATATTGTAAATAATGTTCTTCAATATGAAATACCTATATATGAACCAGACAATGAAGATGGCACCACTGTTACTTCTGAAGCTGTATGCGATATCAACGGGCCAAAATATTTTTTACTCCTTGTAGATGATTTTAATCAAAATCACTTGAGTAAAGGATTAGTAAATATTGATACAAATAAACCGTTCATTAAACCACCTAATTATTTTAATCCTGCAGGAAGTGTAAGTAAAAAATCCGGCGGACAGCCTGTTTGCAATCCATGCCCACCTGCACCCCCAGGACAGCCTAAAACAGACCTCACAAAATCACAAATATATACGTACAATCAAATAAAAGACTATCGCAGTACCTTTTCCAATAATAATAATTCACGTATTAATGCCGTTACAACTACCAATATTATGGCAATAATACCTCTTGATATTTTTGCGGTACCTTTTGGAAAAATATTTACAGATAATAGCTCTGCATTAGAAGCAAATATTCGTAGCTATTTTGGTCCTGTAAATATTGAAAAAATGAAAATTTGCCTTATGGATGATAGAGGAAAGGTAGTTAATCTTCATGGCGCAGACTGGTGTTTTGGTCTTATTTCAGAGCATCTGTATAAATATTAATTAATATAAAATTGAAATGAATTTTAAATAATAATTCATTTCAATCATAATGTCACGTTTTGATGAAACATGTACTCCGACATCTATTGCTGAAATATCCACGCCAGAATACATACAAATTGCTATCGATGAATCAGAGTTTCGTATATTTAGCTCCGGTATTATCCATCGATTAATGAAATCAGGTAATTGGAAAGAAATTACTAACAAAATTAATCACAAACAGGGGTATAATGTAATTATGATAAAAAAAAAACAATACATGAGAGGACGAATTGTAGCACATGCTTACTTAAATATGGATTTATATGATAAACGAGTGATTCATCATATTAATCAAAATCGTATGGACTGTAGTGTAAATAACTTGATTATCAATGATCGTTCATATTCACAACTATTTTGTAATACAAATAAAGGATGGACATATAATAAAAATAAAAATAAATACGTATCCCTTTTTACAAGAAAAGGGGTAACTCAAAAACTTGGAGAGTTTGATACAGCACAAGAAGCACATGAACGTTATGAACAAGAAAGAACATTATATAAAAATAATATTCTAAATTCATAATAATGGATAACACAAAAAAATGTATCTCTATTTGGTTAATATTATTTATATTGTTTGGGGATATATATTTTTTTTATTATTACTCACAAAATTTTACATCTATCTTTATTGTATTTTCTTTAGATAGTTGTTTATTTCAGTGTATTTATAAAGCTTTAACCTATAGAACATCATTACATTCTTCTGTTGAATTACCACTACAACCGTCTTATAACCCAATTGTATGTATTGAAATTACAAATAACAAAAAAGATAATAACTATGAACAATGTAGTATATGCTTAGATGAAACGAGTGAAGGTCTTGTAGAATTAACATGTAATCATATTTTTCATAGAGAATGTATTGAAAAATGGAATAAAGTTCAAAACTTTTGCCCAAATTGTCGTAATGATATGACAATATCAAATGAAAATATTCATGTTTAAACTTCTTCTTCATCATATTCATCGTTTTCTAATCCAAGTATTTCTTGCTCCTCTTGTAATGTTCTATTTATTTTATCAATAATAGTATCTATTCTTGAACACGTTTGAATACAAACTGAATAAGTTTCTTTTAAATTAGTTAAACCAGTTACACTAGACAATAAATAGTCTTTTAAATTAGAACTCACTTTATTTGATAAATAAGAATTAAGAGATCTATTTATTACCGAATCTAATTTCTTTAATGTTTCATCCCGACTATCCCCACGATGCCAACGCTTAATAGATTGAGGAATCCAATTTTTTTGCTCTACATTTAAATAAGTATCGCGAGTAATTAATTTACAATTGGGTTGCAAAGAAGACAGTACCTTTAAATTTATAATTAACTCGTCTTCCTCTGACATATTCATTTACATTATTGTTTCATTTTTTTTATTTTCACATGACGCAATACTATTCTGTTTAGGTATGGTAGCGGATTTACTAATTTCATTTATACACTTATCTCCGTCTATGTTGTCCATCATTTTTTGTACCATTTCAATATACTTTCCTGTTTCTTCTTCCGACTTATCCCAATTTGGATGCTCTTCTTGCCACTTTTGTATCAATAACACGTGTTTGTGTTGTAATTTTCTTTCACTGCTCTGCAATGTTTGATTATTCTTTTCCTGATTATGAGACCAAGTCCCTTCTTGTTTAATGCATAATTTCTTGCGTTTTGTGTCTAAACAATGAATGGGGCGCTTATACACTCCCAATTCGTCTATACCCTGACATATGACTTGTGCTACCCCCGAAGTTATGCTTCCGTTCATTACCGTATTTAACTGCCCTAATCCGATTTCTATCGAACTGATGAAATCATCCCAGTTAATAGCATCTTTGCATTGCTCGTTTAAAAATACGTTTAAATTAAACTGATTGTTGTTGTAGCTGCCCACATTATAATTCCCGCCCACTTTTGGAATTAATTCACCGATTTGCTTCTGCTGACTACATAATATCTTTCTCAACTCCTTATTCTCTTCTAAAACTTTTAAAATAGTATCCGAATCCACCACCGGCTTTTGTATGATTACATTTTCTTCCTGTATAAAAGTACAATTCCCGTTTTTTTTATGATACCATAAACCATTACGATTTTTATATGATTTATTACAAGTGTCACATATATAACGAATTACATTGGGACTTTTTGGTATTTTTTCGTTCAAATTAACTCTTTTTTGGTGCTTACGTGTCATTAAGTGTTTGTCATAATCTCGTTTATAACAGCATTTATAATCACATTTGTCACAACTATATTTATATGCCTTAATTTTAGTATTTTTTTGTTCAAAAGCGTTCATAAATATATGAACGAAAAAACTCTAAATCATTTTACGCATTATATTGCCTTTTTTTTTTGAGTAAGGATTGGTTTTCTGTATTTTAAAAATGACAGCTTAATGGTGCGAAGTCGTTTTTTACGATTTTTTGCAAAAACTTTTTTGGGAAATCTGAAAATGGACAAATATATTTGTCCAAATCCGAAAAATATTCTAGACTTTTGGTAAAATATGTGACAAAGAGACAATACCTACATTATGTAGGTAGTTTTCAAGTCCGCGCATTTTATGTAGGCCTACATGCTATGTTGCGTGTATATATTAAAAAATATATATTCGAGTTAATGTATATATCCTATGTTTTTTAAATTATCACAAGAAGTGATTGGGTTAATATACCAATTTGACAGCACATATCATGTGATTTTTAAAAAAGCGCTTTTTGATATCCCGGATCAAATAATGCATTTTAAAAAAAAATCAACATATAGAAAATCAAATCATATTATAGCATCTATACGTGAAATGAGTACATTTAATCATATATTTTTTAATATTGGTAGCTTTAGAATGTTTTACGACTTTACAACGTTAATTTATATGCAACCAAATAGTGAAAGATTCATACATCAAAATATGACCATTTTAGAAGCTCGTGAGGAAAATGTAGATACACGACTACGTTATTGGGAATGGTGGATATTATTAAATAGAAATCTTTATATATCATGTTCTTATCGTCAAGATTCTAATATATTATTTGAAATATACAATGTATCCAATATGACAATTGTACAACATGAAATAAATGAAGATATTGCCATTGAATTATATAACCAAATGGCAATAGAAATAAGTAAATTAACATTTGAAACAAAAGATAACTTTCCGTTTCAAATACCTAATAGAAATGCTATTATAAGCGATACTGATTTTTACTATTATGTTTAACGTTTGCGCCTTGTGCGGCGGCGGCGGCGGCGTTTTTTCCTTATTCCTTTGGCATTACTGCAAGACATTCCAGGTAAGCAACTAAACAACGATTTAGATTGCCTTGGTGCACTGCGTCTTGAAGGACTTCGTCTTGAGGAGCTGTTCCTTGATGGCGGTGGTGGTGGTCTACTTTCAAGCTCCTTAATTTTTCTAAGAACTAGTAGCTTACTAAATAAAAGATTTCTTTCAATATCTTTTTTTGTATTAATATCACCACTATAATTATTGATATTTTGTAAAGCAATATCTAAATTATTAGCCGCTTTTTTTAAATCTTCTATTTGTCCTCCACCTTTTTGTTTTCTTTTTTTTGTACTACGTTTTGTAGTACCTTTTGTAGTACGTTTTGTAGTACGTTTCGTAGTACCTTTTGTAGTACTTTTTCTTTTTCTTTTAATTCCTTCTGCCTCGTCCTTAAATTCTTTTTCTAACTCGGCTAATTCTTCTTCTAACTGTCTCTTTTCATCGTCTATAACATTGTTTGACATGTCCAATACATTTTGTCCACTGTTTGCCCACAAATCTTGTATTTGTGTAAATAAATCTTCCATTTGTGAAGTATTTGAATATGTAGGCGAGAACGAAAGCTTCGCTATTTGTTTGGCTAATTTTATTGTTTCATCAATTGCTTCTTTTTGAGCATTTGTACCCCCTTTCATATTACGTATTTTTTTCCTTTTTCTATTTATTAGTTTTCTGGTGTAACGCATATATATATATATACTAATAAAATATTATAGATATGGTGGTTAAAAGTTGAAAAATTACAATTAATTTAAGTTTATTTGACATTGGATAAATATCACCGTAACCTAAAGTTGTTCCAGTAACTATAGAAAAATACATTCTATCAAAAAACTTTTGAATTCTACTTTTCTTTTTAACACTATCTTTTATTGAAATTTTATTAGTTTCTTTACTTAATTTATTATCTAAATCTTTATCTATATCACCTTCAGATATTTGGTCGCTAATTTCTCTTTTTGTAGCATTATCTACATAACCTTTTTCTACTTTATTGACAAATTTTTTTACGCTTGATTTTCTTATTTCTTCTTGTAAAATATTTATTCCCCCAAATTCATAATCATCACAAAATATATAATATATAATACCAAATACAAAAAAAGAAATAATAAACAATGTTAGTTTATTAAACATTTTTTTTTTATTTATCTTTTTTTTCAATAACATATATACTATTAAAATAAAATTTTAATTATTGTATAGTTCTAATAATTTGTCTCTATTTGTATCACTACAATCAGATGGAATATACCATTTTTTTTTCTTAAAATCCCATTTTGCACCAAAGCTCTTTGCATGTTCTTTTTGTTCATATTTTACATTCAAATATACCTTTTTGGTACAAGTAGTAGGCGCCGCCTTTACATCAATGCCAATAGCTCGATTTGCTAAAAGGTCGGCATAATAATTACCAATGGAATGTTTGTCTTGTTTTCCACTATGTGCATCAATATGCAGAAACTGTACATTTGGCTTATTTAAATAAAGTATGTACGCCTGTTTTACTAAATCTACATTTGGAATGGGTTTTTTATCTTTCCATCCTTTTGCAGCGCATTTTTCTCCGAAGCTTGTACAAGCTCTTATAGCATATAAAGAGTCGCTTACAATTAATACATATGATTTCTGAATATTTATTTCATGTTCTAATATAAAATATGTTTGTATAATGGCTGTTAATTCTGCAACATTATTGGTTTGTTTACCAGGACATATACTAGATATGTTACGTGAATCATTTTGTCCAAAATAAATGCCATAGCCAGCCTTAGCTCCATGTTGTCCATTGCGACTACAAGCACCGTCTGTATAAACAGTTATAGGATCTGGATGCACATTTTCAATTGATATCATTTATACATTAAATGTAATTTATTACTATTTCAATTTACGCATAAATTACATTTGATTTGAAGTCATAAACTCTTTTAAAGCTTTTTTTGTTCGTTCTCCCTGATATACTTGTTGTAAATTTCCGTCATTTAAAAGAGCTACTGTAGGAAATCCATCTACATTATATTTATTCATAATTTCTTCATTATTTGAATCATCCCCTCCTAAATTAACCTTTACCATCTTTTTATCATCTTTGTTCATTTCTTTTGATAAATCATCCCATTCTGGCTTAAATCTTTTACAATGTCCGCACCAATCAGCATAAAACAAGACTAATTTTTTACCATTTTGTACTTCAGTACCAAAATCAGATGGACTTGATTCAAAACCTTCCGCTACTAAAAAACGTTTGCGAATAAAAAATAATATCAATAAAACGGCTAAAAGTAGCAACACTTTGGGTAAATTTTTCTTTTTTAGCATCGTTTTTATTGTTTTAGACGTTTTCTTCATAGTTTTATTTATAAATTTATTCATATACATTATATGACAAAAAATATTTTACAAAACTTTGGAGAAAATTTTATAAAAGGGGGTATTACAATAGGATTAGCATTAACACTAATAGATTTTATTTCGCAATACAATAACGCCATCTATTTTTATGCATTTGCTAGTGCAAGTTTTTTTTTAGTACAAATTTTTCAATTTGACCGTGTAAATCAAATTGCCCCTACACTTACATTAGGATTTACTAAACATACATTAATAGGTGGTATATTTTATGTTTTTAATGCACTTTTAATGTACGTATTGTATTTAAATAAAGTATCTAATACAAAGATTATCATTTCTTGTATAGTATTATCTATAATAGGTTTGTTAGCCTATACACGTATATTATATAAATGAGAGCATTTTGCGTATTCTTTTTTTAACAATAAAAAATGTTTCATATTACATATTTTACAATAATTATCTATGATATTAAAAATCATGGGAGAATCTCTTTCCCTAAGGTAATTTTTAAAATAGGGAAAATGGATTTCTCTTGCAATGTTATTATTTATATAGGACATGTAAATAATATCTTCAACAAATAAATAATCATAAATATGATAACGGGTTCCCATGTCCAATGCTTCCATATATATAATAAAATGATATATATATGAAAGAAAGAATATTAAAATTTAGCCGTGGTCCCTATCCCAAAAAATACACGGCATATATTAAAAATAAAAAAACTAAAAAAGTGAGAAAAATACATTTTGGTGACCAAAGATATCCTCAATATAAAGATAGAACGACTTTAGGTTTATATACATACAAAAATCATAAAACATTAAAACGTATGAAAAATTACTATTCGAGGCATTCGGGTACTAAAAATCGTGGGTTAGCTGTTAAAAGAGAAATCAATAAAAACAATGGATTTTACAATGCTAAAATATTGAGTCATAAATATTTATGGTAATATTTGAAAATAAACTACAAAAATCTATATACACCAGCGGGGAATCGAACCCCGGGCGACCGCTTGGAAGGCGGTCATGTTACCACTACACCACTAGTGTTAAAATAATATAATATATATATGGATTATATTATTGTAAATTGTCCGCATTGTAAAGAATACATACAAATTTTTAAAAAAGAATTTAATTGTAAAATTTTTCGACATGGAATCTATAAAACAAGCGGAAAACAAATACCCCCTCATTTAGAGAAAGAGCAATGTGATGCTCTTTATAATGAAGGAAAAATATATGGTTGCGGGAAACCTTTTTTATTAAAAAATAATAAGGTTGAAATATGCGACTATATTTGAATATATAATTACAATACAGCAACGTCGTCCTCATCATCATGTTCATTTGATGAATTATTTAGAAAATTACCCACTTCTAAAAATGCATTTTTTTGTATACCTGTATCAAGATCTGTTTGTTCTTCTTGTGCTACTCCTAAATCGCTACTATTATTCAGAGATGATACTAAACTTTCATCTAAAACAATTGAATTAGTTAAATTATCTAATTGAATATTCGTATTAGGTATAGCTATTGGTAATGATTTTGTTAAGGTAGTGTAAATACGATATAAAAAGTATGTTGCGGTGGATTTAAATGAAATATCGATAACTAAATACATTGTTTTTAAACACCTTGGCTTAAAAAATCCACGCAACATAATATTATATTACACTATATTTTTTCTATATACTAATTTATTTCCATAATATAATGAAAACTTATAAAAAAAAACGTGGACCACGGTATTTGTCTATAAAAATAAACTGGAATAGTCCTGACAATGGATATGCTACTTTAACCAGTCCTAGGATTCAAAAATATATTTTAAATAATATTAAAAAAGGATATAATTTATTTCAAACTGTCCCTCATACGCATTTTAAGGTATATGGTACTACAACAATACGTTTACAAGCAATAAAATATAAATCTTGGAAAAAAATTAAATGGAATAAAATAAGATGTACTCGTCGTAGAGACAAAATTCAAACCAGTCCATGTGACATAGGAAGCGACCATTATAAACTTTTTTTAAAATTAAAAGGTAACTCCAATGTTGCTGGTTTTGGATCTTATTTAACGGCACTGTTTAACGGTTCTATTACATTACAAGAGCATAAAGATATTGTATCTGAAATGAAAAAAACATTTGGAAAATTAAATGTATATATTCATAATATGGAGTTAGATTGGTTCCATATTAAGGAAAAAAATATATAAGTTATTTATAATGAAAAGCAGATATTTATTATGTCAATATTTACATAATCAATTTCCTAGAATGAATGATATTAAAAAACAAATGAAAGAGTTAAACTGTGATTTATATGGCTTTTATCCTAGAAAAAAAAATAAAGGAATGTCATGGTTTTCTATTTTTAATTTATATAAATAGGAAAGTTAACTTTTATGCTAAGGTTGCATTCAATACATATGGCAAAAAACTAATGCATCCATTTTGTATTTCTATAAAAGAGTTTACCAACGGGCGGTCTAAAAAATGAGGGTTAAAACCAAAAATTAAGCAAGAAAATATTAGCGCAATCATACTAATAACTATCGACATTTCTTGTCCATAAACAACAGGAATGGTAGAAATATTGTTTTGTTTGTCTTCAATTATATCTTTTCCATCTATAATATTACTGGCACTAAACAGCGTCAATGCGCATGGTAAATAATCTTGCGGATACATTAAAATATTATAATTATGGTCATGTAATACACACGGCATCCAAACCGCGCATGCAGTCCATAATGTAGCAATAAATGCTGGTTTATAAATACCTAATAATGGTTTAATATCTTTATAATTTTTAGTTAATTCCAGTATAACAACAAATGGAATATTTAACCAAAAATGATTATCATAATACAGAGTAATTAATGTAATCGCATAAGATAACTGTAATGTATTTTTCATCATTTCTTTATTAATATAAATATATTCATAAAGATCTTTTTTTGTTGTTGAATAGGGATTTTTAACATATTCTAATGAATCATTATATCTATCTAATCCATAAACATAATATCCTATCATAAATTGTAATAAAATATCACGCCCTGTAACAATATTTTCACCATAATGTAATTGTGTATATACATTTTGAAAAATATTAAGAGGAATACCAATATCTAAACCGGGTAATGGGTTCATTACCATTGCAATAGGGGTTTGTCTCTTATGAAACACTTTTGACATGGGTCGTTGTGCAAGACACAACGGTTTCCTAATCAACATTATAATACATTGAGGTTATAATATTGAGCTATAAACAATAATCTACTAAATTATAATAAAGAGTGAGTAATTTAGATCCCATATCATCGCCATATTGGGCTAATTTAATACTAGATAAGATTAACATTTTTTGAACTTCGTGTGGAATCTGATTGTTATTTAAAATAGAATTTATATATACATCATTTGCATGTAATATTTTATGACCAATACTATCGACATTTGGTAGACCGGCAGATATTACTTTAACTACTTCATTTCCAGCTTTATGAGATAAATCCACAACATCATCTTTAAAGTCGTGATTTTTTAATTCATGAATACTTGAAAACATATTAGGTTCAAACCAATGTTTATATTTTCCTAAATGGTCGTAATGTTTATAAATATTTTCATTTGCTTTTATGATTTCATTTTTATGTGGTAAATGAAATGAATCTGAATAATAGCAATTCATACATAAAATTGCTATTGACAAAAACGAAAATTTCATTCTATTTTATAAAGTGATTTTAATTTACGTTTTTTTTATTTAAATATTCTAAACTTACATAATATAATGAAACGATTTGCTGTACTTTTATGTGGAGTTTCTATTGCAACTTGTTTCCAATGGTTTAATGATAGACCATATGCACCCACACCACGGGTTTCTACGCGAAAAGTTGAGCGTAAGATTTCAGATTGCTATTATAAAAAATATTTACCCTATAATGACACTGAATCTAAACAATGTTTATTCTTTACAGGTGGTAATTCTTATATACCTGGCGAGTTATATAACAATTTTTTAACAAAGTTATCTGAAAAAAATATAATTGTAAATGTTGTAAATTAAGATTTAAAAAAAAATCAAGTAGCATTAAAAGCTGTAACAAATAACGAACCTACAGTAATTGTAGCTCATTCATCTGGAACGAGCGAAGCTCTTGCCCAATGTAAATATTTAGATAATGTAGAAAGAATGGTATTATTAGACCCGGTAGATAGCAGAATATTAACAGACCGTGGAAATATGGACAAACCTTACGATTTTAGTTATCAAAGCTTAAATGAAATTTTCATGATAAATGCTGAAAAATCATATAAATGGAGAATGTTTCCACCACGCATTCCATTTATTCCACTGTTTTCACTAACTATGGATAAAATAGATGTACCAAATAAAAATAAATTAAATGTACGAGAATATGGACACAGTGATATATTGGATTATTATTGGGGACTAATTATGCATAACTCAATAAGTGAAGGGGTAGATAATAGAAATCCACTAATGATTGAAGAATATCACGAATGGTTATCGGAATTAATAGGAGATTACATTCATAATTGCACAATAACTCGCAATCCTGCCATAATTCACTATATAGATTAAATTGAAATAAAATAATTAAAGCAATAAAATGAAACCATTATGAGCGAAGAATATCAAATTATTGATATTGAAACATATCAAAATGTAGTAGAAAATATAAACAAAAACACATATAGTAATTATAAAATAGGAGATACTATAACAGTGATGACAGATAATCAACAAGGAACATTTAATGTTACTGTTATAAATAAAAATGGTGTAAAAGATTTGTCTCCACCTAAATATTGGACTGATTATAATTCCGACGAAGAATGCTTATAAATTTAAAAAAAAAATACAAAAATAATGATTCTATAGTATATCAACCAAATTCTTTATCTAATGTCAAATTCCACACGGCCCATGCAAGCTTGTATCGTAAATCATTTTCGTATAAGTAATCCAAATTAATACTTGTACAATTATTTTTACAATTTTGGTCTTCTAATGCTAATTTGAGTTCATTACTATCAATTTGCGATGGGTCCCAATAAGGAGATTGTACTAAATGACGAATAACAAATTCCTGTTTTTCTATTAAAATATAGACTACAATAATAAATATAATATTATTTTGACCATGTATTTCTTGCGGGTTCCATGCCAAAAATAATGTTTTTCTTTTTTCTTTAGATATGCTATACGAGTCTTGAATATATTGCTCTAATTGATTAATATTGGTTACAATATGCAAATCATCATAATCAAATATACTTTTAGAAGAAAATGTTTTTTCTTGTAATTTTTTATTTTCATCATTGAAAATGCCCACAACAATATTTTCCATCCAATTTTTGGTAATTAATGAAGCTTGGGCTGGCGAAATGATTTTTAAATCACTTGATGGCGATTTTTTATTTGCTACATATTTTAATAGTTTTCCATTTGGTAATTTTTTAGGATTTAAAGTATATGTAAAAGGAAAACTCACTAAAATAAAAAACAAACTCAATAACTTCATTAACATAGTAATATATTTTAATGAAATTATTTTAAGTCCTTTATTAATTTACAGAACAGCGTGTGGCTCTCGGTGGTTTAAATATATTATACCATACACCACCTACAAAATCGATTTGATCTTCAAAATAAAATATAGAATGAGGATTATTAAATGTCATATTTAAAAATGAAAAAGTAAGATTATGTACTTGAGGTATTCTTAACGATGCTCTTGTTAAAGATGCATCATAAAACAATTTATCATAAATACCATTTGTATAAAATATGTTATCACTATAATCCATTAAATCATCTTGTATAATATAATATTCATCATTTGACAAATCTATCGATAAATTTGTATATAAATATATATTTTGGCTTTTACTTTTACCAATAATTTCTCCATTTTTATATTTTAAACTTGATAATCGTTTGAAAATATTAACAGGGTCCATAGATAGTTCATTAGATAAATAATCTATAATAAGTGTACCTTTGTTACAGTTATCATTTACATAAGTATTAATTTCAAACCGTGTTGTCTCTTTATCGTTTAAAAAAACAGGGCTTGTACAATTATAAATATTTAAACTTAAATAATATGCTGGCTCTTCACTCACTTCTAATGCAATCGGTTCCATATTAAAATTTAAATTTTTTTCAGATATATAATTTTGAACGGCATTTTTTTGAAAGCTATTTAATTTATAATTTATGTATAAACTTTTAGGTAAAACTTTAAAAGGTACATGAATATTAGCTTTTGTAAACGGATTATATACAACAGAAGGCATACCAGCCAATAATCCATTATAGAAAAATCTTAAAAACTTCATATATAAAAGTAACACATATTTGTTTATATATTAAAGACAATTTATTATATATACACATATGATGTTAAAAATGATTGTACTATATTTTGCATTACAGCCTTGTTATGGATTCATACATTCAAAAATAAATAAAAGACCAAATTTAAGTGCTAGATTTGTAACTTCCCCATCAAAAGTCATTCAAGATTTAGGATTTGGAAGTAAGCTCGGAAATACATGGGGATATTCTGAATTAATAAACAATGCAAAACATAAAGCAATTGATTCTGCTACA
>MDSY01051494.1_pt1 | contig 16722 bp, 14 predicted proteins | sample 811131 | NCBI WGS metagenome assembly MDSY01 (sample SAMN05326643, study PRJNA326480) | marine metagenome | isolation source: seawater | place: Atlantic Ocean: South West | collected 2010
TTCTTATGGATCCTACTACTATGTAATCGTATCAATGGCAACCTATTTTTCTGCTAGATTTAAAAGTAATACCTCTGCGTTATCTGCAATATTAGCAACTTGGATAATATGGACAATTTTTCTTCCAAAAATATGGGGTAATGCAGTTGAGAATATTCACTCTTTACCAAATCGAAATACTTTCAAAGCGGCGATGAGAGAGGATCGTTCAAAGGGTATTGATGGCCATAATCCATCTGATAAAAGAAGGGATGAATTAAAAAACAGGTATTTAGTTAAATACCAGGTAGACAGCCTAAGTCAACTTCCAATTAACTTTGATGGAATAGTTATGCAAGAAGATGAAGAGTATGGGAATCGTGTCTGGGATAAGCATTTTGGAGAAAAATACCGAATTCTTCAAAAACAAAAAAGCTTATATCAACTCTCCGGAATAATTAATCCCTTTGCATCAATACAGAGTACTGGCATGGGATTCTGTGGCAATGATATGATACACCATCTTGATTTTTTAAAGAAGGCAGAGGACTATAGAAGATATTTAATTAAAGCACTTAATGATGAGCATGCATATGGTGGATCAAAAACAGGGAACTGGAAATGGACGGTGGATAAAACTTTCTTTAAATCAATAGATAATTTTTATTATGAACCTCCAAAAATAAGTTCTGTTAGTGGAAACTACACTATTGATATTTTCTTTACACTATGGTGGGTCGTGTTGATGACAATAATCGTAAAATTTTCGAAATATAAAAATATTTTAGAATGAAAAGGTTTTTTGAAATAACTGTTTTTGAACTCAGACATTTTCTGAGGTCTCCTTTTAAAATGGTCTCTCTAGTTTTATTTATAGCAGCTGGTATTTATGCCTGTCAGAATGGATACAGCTTATACAGGACACACTCATCGGAAATAACAGCGATAAAAAAAAATAATGATGATTATGTAAATAAAATGATTTTACAATATGAAGAGATCGAAAAAGGAACCGAAAAAGCTCGGTCTAGAAGAGATCCTTCAGACCCTTATTGGGCAATTTGGAATGTTCCATCTTATGTTTTTAAATACCCATCCAAATTGATGCCATTTAGTATTGGTCAGGCAGAACAGTATGGCTACACTAAACGAATTTCAAATTGGAGTACTATCTTTGATAGTGATATGGCAGAAGAGATTGCGAACCCTGAGCGTCTCGCTGTTGGGACCCTAGACTTTAGCTTTGTTTTTATTTATTTAACTCCGATATTAATAATTATTATGCTATTTAATGTTGGCGGGTTAGAAAAAGATTTAAACTTCGACCAACTTATTCACGTCACCAATATTAGTAAGTCGCAATGGTTGACTGCTCGTTTTTCATTTTATTTCATTCTGTTGTTCCTATTAATAATCCTCATGATGCTACCATATTCATTTCTACTTGAGGTTTTTAAAACGGATGGTATCAATTTTCTTAGGTTATTATTGGTTAAGCTGGGATACATTTTTTTTTGGTTCTTGGTTTTTTTCATAATCAATTATTTTGGGAAAGGTAGCCCTGATCAATCACTGAAAATGATATCTGCTTGGCTATTATTTTGTATAATTATTCCAGGCGGTGTTCATCAACTAACATCACTAAAATTTCCTACAAATTACATGACTGATTATCTTGACGTAAGAAGAGATAATAAAAATAATTTTTTTGAATTTTCAAATGAGAGTCTTCGTGACACTTTGATATCATCTTTCCCATATCTAGAGAGTACGGTTCATGCATCGGATTCAATCCCAACTAAACCAATATTGAATAAAAGCGTTTCTGCATTAGTGAACGTTTTGAACAAAAATGCAGCGAAAAAAATTAAAATAAGTGCTGAACAGAGGAACCAATTTATCATAAATTCTTATATAATTAATCCAGTAATCTATTTTCAAAATCAAATAAATCGTGAAACGAAAACTGATTATTTCGCTTATGAAGAGTACAAAAATAAAATTCAATCAATGATTGATGGAAAAATTCACCTAATTCTTAATGATTGCTGGAATAAAGAGATAGTAGATAAACAAAAGTATATTTCTTACGTTGAGAGTCTTAAACTTCAGTAGTTGAAATATCGAACTTTTTGTTAGTTGAAATTATAAATCTAGAATTTTTTAAAAAGAATAATAAAGTTTTTAGAAAGATTTTATGAAATGACAAGATTAATAAGTTTTTCATTTAATAAATTACTTATTGGAACTTCAAAAATAAGATTTGATGCTGTCGGTGCTTTCTCGAGTACATTATGCATGATTCATTGCATTGCAACGCCAATCTTTTTTATTGCATCTACCTGTTCAGCTAGTTGTTGTGCTATGGCACCTGCTTGGTGGCAGTGGTTAGATTATTTGTTTTTGTTTATATCTTTTTTTGCAATCCAAAGAGCTACAAAATCAAGTGTGAGCGATAATGTTGTTATTGGACTGTGGAGTAGTTGGGTGGCTTTGTTCGTTTTGATAATTAATATAAAATTACAATGGTTTCAACTAGCTGAAAATTTAAAGTTCATTCCTGCATTTGCCCTTGTTTTGTTGCATTTGTATAATATGAAATTTTGTCAATGTGAGTCCAATGAGTGTTGTTAAGATTTTCTTGGCTCCAGATCTATTTTTAGGCGGAAATAAATGAGTGATAATAAGCTACCATTACTGAATATAACAGATATAGAATGGGATAAAGACCATGATAACCCTGAATCTTTGCCAAGACATCTAGAACTGAGGTGGGATAAGAAAAATTGGAACGTCGATGAAGTCTCAAATTGGTTAAGCATAAAATTCGATTGGGTTTTTGATAGCCTCAAGATAATTCAAATAGGAACCTGGGAAGACACCGGAGGTTGTTGCTGTGCCGGGGGGTGTGATTGTTGTTAAAATAAAATTATCCCAAAAAACCCCACGGTCTGTGGGGTTTTTTGTTTACAGAAGTGCTATCCAATAAGGTGACAAGATTTATTTATGATTGATATTCGAAAGTTCAAAGGATTTGATTTCCAATTTAAAGAAATCGCTATGATAAGTAACCTTGTTAATTATGATTACGTTGAACATTATTCATACGATAAAGGGAATTGGCTCATGCGAGATAAAAATCTTTTTCAAGATCGGTTATTACTCTATCTTGATAATTGTATGATTGGTTTTATTAGCTATGAGCAAGGAGAGGATGAAAATAAGAGAACAATATTTTTTGACTTAAAAATAAATCCTATCCATAATGGAAAAGGATACAGGAAAATTTTATATCAAAAAATGATAAAAAACATAAAACCCATTCGATGTAACAAATTATTAACTGAGGTTTATGAGCATGAACACTACAAAAATTATCAAAAACTATTGATCACTAATAAATTTCAATTAGTCCAAAGAAACAGGCAATATTCGTGTGATACAAAAAAAATTGATTTTAATGGTTATGATGAATTAATTAAAAAATTAGAGTTAGAGGGAATACAACTTTGTGAGTCCAAGAAGGAATTAATAGATAAGATTGATCATTATCAGAAATTAGAGTATTTGGAATGGGCTGTTGATCAAGATATTCCAATACCGGATGGAATTAAACGCACAAGAAACAGCTTTGAGCGGTTCCTAAAAGAAAAGTTGTTTTTTGAACAAGAATGTTATGGAACTGAAATTATAGCTATAAAAGATTGCGAATATATTGGATTAACAAATTTAAGCGTCTATTATCGTTCTGAGCCTTTTAAAGCATGGACTGAGACAACTGGGGTACTGAAAAAATTTCGGAGGAGGGGTATTGCGACGGCATTAAAAATTAGAGCAATCCAGAAATTAATTAGTAAAGGAATTACAGAAATCAGAACTGATAACGAGTTTAACAATCCAATGTATAAAATAAATGAAAAACTTGGTTTTTATTCAGTACCTGATTCTCTAGAATATTTAAAAATTTTAGATGGTTAAGAACATGTAAAGAATATAGAATATCTAATATAATTATTGGATTATGCCTTAACTAAAACTTATTAGAGGTAAAATTATTGCTGTTTAAATGGTAGTATTTAACTCTGGACTGTAACCAACATTATAAAATTATAAATCAGGTTTTAGACCCATATTGTGCCAGACAAAACCAAGTATATCAGATTCAAGTTCGATCCTTTGGTCTAAAGTTACACTCCCATGGCCGGCCTTTGTCTGTATTCTTATTAGGGTGGGGTTGTTGCCTTCTTGAACTTTTTGTAGTCCAGCAATAAATTTATATGAATGCGCTGGTACTACTCTGTCATCATGGTCAGATGTTGTTACCAAGGTTGCAGGATATTTAGTATCGCTTTTTAGCGCATGGACAGGTGAATATTTTTTTAGATATTCAAACATTTCCTTCGAATCATCTGCGGTACCATAGTCATATGACCATCCTGCCCCAGAGGTAAATTGATGATATCGGAGCATATCTAAAACACCAACAGCTGGTAACGCAACTTTAATTAAATCGGGTCTTTGGGTCATAACCGCGCCAACCAGCAGTCCACCATTAGATCCTCCTCTAATAGCTAAATAATCATTCGAAGTATAATTATTTTTTATGAGGTATTCTGCAGCAGATATAAAATCATCAAAAACATTTTGCTTATTCATTTTTGTTCCTGCATTATGCCATTTTTTTCCATATTCCCCACCACCTCTAATATTAGGAACCGCATAGATACCTCCGCTTTCAAGCCAGGATATATTAGTGGCACTAAATCTTGGAGTTATACTAATATTAAATCCGCCATATCCAAATAACATTGTGGGATTTTCACCATTTTTTTTCATCGACCTTTTATATGTTAGAAACATGGGTATTTTTGTTCCATCCTTGCTATTAAAGAACACCTGTTTCGATATGTAATCATTAGGTTCAAAAGCAATATCCGGTTTTTCGTATATAGTTGAGATTCCTTTTTTAATATCATATTTAAAAATTGTTGTTGGGTAGACATAAGATGTAAAGCCATAGTAAAGCTCTTTGTCATTTTTTCTCGCGCTAAATCCTCCCGCAGATCCAACGGTAGGGAGAGGAACATCCCGAATGAAATTGCCTTCTAGATCATACTGCTTTATTTGAGATTTAGCATCTTTTAAATAATTTGCAAAAAAATAATTTCCCCCGGCGCTGACACGAAGTACGTTTTCATTTTCAGGTATTATTGTTATTAATTCATCTGGATTATCGATGTCTATAGAAATTAATCGAAAATTAGGTGCACCCTCGTTTGTGGAAAAATAAAATTTGGTTTTTATGTTTAATACATAACTGAATCTCGATAAATAATTATCCTGAATTTCAATTAGATTAGAATTTTCCTCAGATAATTTCTTTATGTACAATTTATTTGTAGCGGTAGTCTTAGCTGCACGAATTACTAAATAATCTTGATCCTCAGTAACAAATGCGCGAACATACCTGTTGGGCTGCGACTCTCCTCCAAAAACAAACTGATCAGAGGTCTGAGGCGTGCCTAGTTTATGATAATAAATAGTATGTAATTGAGTCTTGGATGATAAAGCGCTTTTGCCAGTAGGTAAATCATAACTACTGTAATAAAAGCCTTCATTCTTCCTCCATGAGAGCCCACTGAATTTTATATTTTTTACGGTATCCTCAATAATTTTCCTTGAATCAACCTCTATGGTTATTGCTTTTCTCCAATCGGATCCACCCTCGGTTATCATATAAGCAGCTTTTGAGTAATCTTCACTAAAATAAATCCCTCTTAAGGCAATAGTGCCATCCTCAGAAAATTGATTTGGATCAAGAAAAATTTCCTCGTTTTTAGTTGTCCCAACGGGTCGCCTGTATAGAATGGAATGATTTTGCAGACCAGAGTTTTTATAGAAGTATTCATACTCACCTCTTTTAAATGGTGAGCCTATTTTTTCATAGTTATTGAGCTCTTTTAATCGTTTTTTAAGGCTTTGCCGAAATGGAATTTTTTCAAGGTACCTATAAGTCTCTTCATTCTGTGATTCAATCCAATTTGCGGTTTCTAGAGATTGATCATCTTCAAGCCACCTGTAGGGATCTGCCACTGAGACGCCATGGTAGATATCATGGTGCTCTACCTCTTTGGTATGTGGGTAATTGATAAGGTTTGTTTTCATAACGCATCCATTACATAAAATACAAATTAAAGTAAAAACTGATTTCTTAATCATTAAAACATTCTTCCTATATCTTTTTGTCGATTTAGATTTAAATAATAAAATTAATCCAACCAAGTTGCAATAAAATTTATCAATAAAAAAATATAATCATCATTTAAAACAATAGTCTATGGTAAAACAATACTTCACCAGTTGTTGGGGGATTACTAGATTCATGCATGTTTAAAGCAATAATCATCGGAGGAACTGGAGCTACGGGAATACAATTAGTAAAAAAAATGATCAATAATGTTGATTGTGAATTGATTACCTCAATTGCTAGAAAGCCAGTGCTAGGCGGGGAGAAAAATGATAAACTAGTTGACCTTGTAATTGATTCTCTTGAAGATTTGTCCGGGACAAGCGAACATTGGCCTGGTCATGACGTTTTTTTTAATTGTATTGGAACCACAAGGAAGACTGCTGGAAGTGCGGAAAAATTTATAAAAATTGAATCAGGAATATCAAATGAGGCTGCAAGAATGGCATCCGAAGCTAAGATTCCACATGGGTCATTAATCTCTGCTAAAGGTGCTAACCATGAGGCCTGGGCCGTAAATTGGATACATCCGCTTCTCTATGTTAAGACAATGGGCCAGAAGCAAGAGTCTGTATTGACAAACTACCCGCTAGAGTATGTTTCTATTTTTCAACCGGAGATGTTAATTCGGTTCAAGAATAAAGAGACCTGGTTTGAGACACTTTCAAAAATCTTTGGTTTGACTATTTCTGTTGAGGACCTTGCTGCCGCAATGATTAATGATGCAATTAGGGTAAAAAATGGTCAGTCTCCAGGTCCAATACAAGTTTTCACAGGCAATGATAATATAAGAAGGTTATTGAACCTATGAGGTACATCGTTCTTTTGCTTTTCCCCCTTTTTTCCTGCGATGATACCAAGTTAATCGATGTTGAAAGGCTCAATACTTTTGAAGGATACCATAATCATTTTATGCAACAACGATTATCCAAAATAACAATAACAGATCATATTTCAGGAAATTATGAAGAAATGAACTGGGAATGGGAAAGTTGGTTGAATGCTACCGTCTTTCGAACGACAAATGGGTCCAGAGACCTTTACAAACAACTGCTTTACAATGAGTATGGATATCTTATGCGTGAAAAAGAATATTGGGATGGAAGCTTTTGTCAACAAAATCTATTTGATGCTTGGAAAGTACTCTCAAATGTATGTGTCGATAATGGAGATACATTAATTCAAGACTATAATTGGGGTGTAGACCGTTTGACTGTGATTGGACCAAATGGAAGGAAAAGATATAACGATTATGGATTAGTGGTTGGAAGATATGATGAAATATTATCCAGCTGGGTGAACAATGATATAAGTGAAAACGGTAGAAGATACTTAACTGAGAGGGACATATTGGATTGCAATGGTAAAAGAATAATAATTGAAAAAAACAAATGGACTTGGGAAAATGACGTTGCTGTAATACTTGGTGATCCTGTTTTAAGTGATAGTTGCCAGGTCTTAGGCTATCTTACAAAAAAAGAAACTCGTTTTGATAGATTCTATCATGTTCTGGAAGTTGGTGATTACCAAAGAAATGATCAAAATAGTGAATGGGTTCATCAAAAACAAACCACAACAAATTATGATTACAGCCATCCATTCAAAGGAATTCAGTAAAAAATGATCGTTGATTTTAAGCAAACTAAGAGGGGTTGACATGGTAATATTTGATTTAAAAAAAACAATGAAATTCTTTGCAATAATGTTGCTTTTTTTTCTTTTTTCTTGCTCCGACCGGAAAGAAAAAATGCGAGTCATTTTAGATACAGATGCAAATAATGAGCTAGATGATCAACATGCAATCGCATATCTTTTAGCAAATGAAAACTATTTTGATGTTGAAGGTATGACAGTAAATACCACAACAGATGGTAGAGAGCAAACGGATATAGATCTACATTATGATGAAGCCCTAAGAATAGTCAAACTTATGAAAAAGGAGCAAAGCGTCTCAATTTATAAGGGAGCAACACAATCCTTTTTCGAGATCCGTGATGATATCAAATCTCCAAATTTTGATGGTCATGAGGCTGTAGACTATATAATTAGCAGAGCGAAAATTTCTGAAAATCAACTTGTGTTGTTGCCAATAGGAAAATTGACAAACATAGCTCTTGCGTTACTAAAAGAACCATTAATCATTCCGAATATTAGGATAGTTTGGCTCGGCTCTAATTATCCAGACCCTGGGGAGTATAATCAGGACAATGACCCCTCAGCGCTGCAATATATTTTGGAAACAAAAGCTAATTTTGAAATGGTTATGGTTAGATACGGAGAGAATTCGGGAACAGATGCTGTCCAAGTGTCTATCAATGAGATTGAAAAAATTATGCCAGGCAAAGGACCGATACTCAAAGAACCCATAACAGGTCGGCATGGTGGAACCTTTAATAGTTTTGGGGATTACTCTGTCAATTTGTTTCAAAATTACAAAGAAATGTATAAAGAAGAAGGCAGTCCACCTTCAAGGCCATTGTTTGATATGGCAGCAGTAGCTATTTTAAAAAACTCATCTTGGGCCGAACCGGTGACGATTATAAAACCAAGGCTAATAACCTCTGCGACCAAAGAGGAACCATCTGAGGAATCTGTAATATGGAATAATGGGAAATGGGAAAAAGGTTTGGACACAGATGATACAATCACAATTTGGGAGAACTTTGATAAAGAAGCGATTATCAAGGATTTTTTTGACTCCTTTAATTAAAAAATCAAAAATATAAATGGAGTAGTTTTAGATTGGAGGCTAAGATATGCTAAATTGGAAAAAATATTTTTTAAAATTTGTTTTTTTAATATCTTACTTTTTGCTCAATTGTAGCGGGCAAAAAAAACAACCTAATGTTGTATTTTTTTTAGTAGATGATTTAGGGTGGAAGGATACTGAAATCTACGGAAGCAATTTTTATGAGACTCCGAATATAAATAAGCTGGCAGAAAATGGTGTTAGATTTACACAGGCATATGCAACCTGCCATGTTTGTTCGCCTACCAGAGCAAGTATCTTAACAGGGAAATACCCTGCCCGATTACAACTAACAGATTGGTTGAAAGGTAGAAGTAATATTATGCCCCGGAGTAATTATGATTATGAGAGACTGAAAACTGCAAAATTCCATCAGCAACTTCCATTTGAGGAACAGACCATCGCTGAAGAACTAAAATCAAATGGATATAAGACTGCAATTTTTGGGAAATGGCATTTAGGAGAGAGTCCATCTGATCCATTGGCCCACGGATTTGATATGCATATTCCTAAAGGTTGGAATAAAGGCTGGCCAAAAGCAGGTTATTATGCACCTTTCAAGTTTGACGACATCGAGGACTCTGAGGGAGAATATTTAACCGATCGCATAACGGATAAGGCACTTAATTTTATTGACCAAAACAAAGACAATCCCTTTTTCCTTTACCTCTCTCTTTTTTCTGTTCACGACCCCATCCAAGGAAGGGAGGATTTAGTTAATAAATATCAGTCAAAGTTGAAAAAACTGTCCACAGATGATAGACCTAATTTTATTCTTGAAGGGAATCCTGATGATCCATCCCCCTTATCAACTAATGAGCTAGAAAACTTAATCAAACAACCAACACATAAAGAATTTAAAGTTTTGCCCCAACGTACAGTGAAAATAAAGCAAAAGCAGGACAATGTACACTTTGCTGCAATGGTAGAGGCAATGGATGAGAGCTTGGGAAGGGTAATGAGTAAACTAAAAAAATTAGGTATAGATGAAAATACAATAGTAATATTTTTCTCCGATAATGGTGGAATGTCAGGAGCTAATTTTGGGAACCCAAAACGTGTGGTATCACCCGATAAATTAGATCAAGCTTTTTCTACTTCTAATCTACCACTTCGAGGTGCTAAAGGCTGGCTTTATGAGGGCGGTATCCGGGTTCCTTTAATCGTTAAGTGGCCAGGTAAAGTTAATGGTGGAGAAGTAAGTGACAGGCAAGTGATAAGCACCGATTTTTATCCTACTATTTTGGAAATGCTTGGAATCAGTTCAAAACCAGCTCAACATGTTGATGGGAAAAGCTTCGTAAAAGCAATGGAAAACAAGCCGTACAGCAGGGATGCGATTTACTGGCACTTTCCGCACTACAGTAACCATGGTATGCAGAGCCCCGGAGGTGCGATTCGTAAAGGTGATTATAAATTAATTGAATACTTTGAGAATAATAGCATACAATTATTTAATCTCAAAAATGATATTAGCGAACAAAATGATTTATCAGAAGTTGAACCTGAGAAAGCTGCTGAACTACTATCTTTGCTTCATCGATGGAGGCAGGACGTATCTGCACAGATGATGACAGAGAAATAAGACAACATTATTAAGTCAAGGGCAAATAATTTTTATTTTTGAATAACTTATATAACAGAATATTATATGTTGAAGAGGCCCTACTAGAGAGGATCAGAAACAACCCATCCGATGATCTTGGCAGAGACTTATTATTTATACGTTTTTTCCGTATCCTCTTTAGCCAAAAAGTAGAGCCTAGCGCTAAAAACTGGTATCCCATTCAGGCTGAGGACTATGTAACTTGGCAAATAAAACAGTTTGATAAATTAAAGAAAAACAAAAACTATCAACTATCTTTAAGAAAGGGAATAGGTTATAATATTGATTATTCTCAGCTGGAAATGAACTTGGATTTGATAGTAAATAATCAAGATTGGAAAAAACTTGTTAGTGAAATTAATACTATTTGGAAGAATTGGGGATTTCACAGAGAGTATATTATACCCTCAAATGCAGAATACAGATCTGATTTGAAAAAATGGAGGCTCTAAATAATATCGCATGAATATTACTTTAAAGTGAGTGATTAAATTTTGAATGATTGAATTTTATCATAGCATGGGCATAAGTAGTTATGAATTGTTTCAGGTAATTTTATGTGCCCTAGGGATTGGTATGGCAAAAACAGGCCTCGGAGGAATTGGGTTATTGGTGGTTCCCATTATGGCAGGTATTTTTGGTCCAAAAGAATCTACTGGAATTCTACTAATAATTCTTATTTTGGCAGATATTTTTGGAGTTGGATTTTATCACAGACATGCTGAAATAAACAAACTGATACAATTAGCTCCAAGCACTCTTTTGGGAATTTTAATAGGAGTATTAGTTGGGGATAGAATAGATGCCTACCAATTTCGTTTTGTGATGGGCACTGTTGTAATCATTGGTGCAGTCTTAATGACTTTCCAACCCAATAATAAAAACAACGGGAGAGTTAGTTTTTTTTATTCTTACACGGTAGGATCTTTAGCTGGATTTTCTACAATGGTTGGAAATGCAGCTGGACCTATAATGACTATATACTTCCTTTCCATAGGATTTCAAAAAAATAAATTTATTGGTACAACAGCTTGGTTTTTCCTTTTGGTCAATATTTTCAAAGTACCTTTTCATATGTTTTTTTGGAAGACTATTGATTTATCAATCATATTATTCGACCTGAGCTTATTTCCGGTAATTATTTTTGGTGCACTACTTGGAGTCTATATTGTTAAAAGAATTCCTGAAAAGCCATACAGAATTATACTGATATTGTCTGTTTTTTTATCGACAGCAAAATTATTTATTTAAGCCATACGCAATAATTATTTTTCGCATGATTAAACATAGAGTACTATTTTCCTCTTGCACTATTTATTTAATTTCTATTTTTCCATGCCTAGCATTAACAAAAACAGATTCCGATACTTTGATAATAAATCCTATCACCTTCCGAACACCAAGCCCTAAGGGTTGGAATGCACAATATAATACAAAGGTTAATTTTCCAGTTGAAAGATTCTCATGGAGAAAAATTTGGATGGAGCAGACTCTTAAATGTGATTCTATGACAAATGCAGATGAATTTGATTGCGGGAGTTGGGACTATATATGGGATACTATGATTATCATACCAAAAGAAGATACTACCGAAATATTTAAAATCGGTAGTTTTGTTACACCATATGGAAAGGGGATAGATCTTGGTGGTGAAAAGGGATGGAAATGGAAGTATGATATCACCGATTATTACCCACTACTAAGTGGAGAAGTAGGCCTTATATCAGGCAATAACCAAGAGCTCTTAGACTTAAAATTTATTTTCATTCCTGGTAAACCGACGAGGGAGGTCCTGGATGTGAAAAATATTTTTCCTCCAGGTTCAATTAAGGATTATCCAATGAATGATAGGTATTCCTCGATGTATCGCTACGGAGCATTGTCAGCTGATTCAGTTCTAAAAAATACGGAAATTTTGTTGCGCAGTGACGCACAAGGTTTTCGTATAAAAGCCATCATTTCAGGCCATGGGCATTCGGGTCCAGATTATTGTTGTGAATGGACTGATAAAATGCATTACTATTGGATAAATGGTCAAAAAAAAATTCAATGGAGTATCTGGAAAGACTGTGGAAATAATCCAATTTATCCACAGGGGGGAACTTGGCCATATGACCGAGCTGGGTGGTGTCCTGGTTCAAAGGTAGATGAACACAGCTTTGAAATTACGAATATTGCAGAACCTGGTTCAGCAATAAGTATCGATTATAAAATAGAACCAGTCATAGATAATCGAGAGAGTCTTGGTTTTTATTTAATGTCCCATCAACTGTTCAGCTTTGGTCCTCCAAATTTCAAGAATAATGCAGAAATAGAATATGTATATAATCCTAATTTAAGTGATAATACATCACGTATGAATCCTAGTTTAATGGGACCAAAGATTTTGGTGAAAAATAGTGGAGAAAAGATTATTCGAAATATTAAAATAATTTACGGACTTGTGGGTAATGATATTTCTGTATATCGATGGAACGGGCATTTGGATTTCTTAGAAAAAGAAGCAATAACCCTCCCAATTCCAAGCTGGGAAGGAATTTCAGATAATAGACAATTTATGATAAAAATTGAGTCTGTTAATGGTAGAAAAGATGATAACCAATTGGACAGTGAGTATTTTACAACGGTAAAGGTACCTCAAGTATTACCCAATTATTTTACTGTAATGTTAGAAACTAATAATCTTGGAAGATCATCTGAAAATATCCTAATTATCAGGGATATTGAGGAGGAGGTTCTTTTTAAGCTAGACAGTTTAGAAGATAGTAAAATATACACTCTGCCCGTATCTCTAAATGATGGATACTATGAAATGCTATTTTCTGACAGTAATGAAAATGGCATTGATAAATTGTGGTGGAAAAGTAATCAGGATTCTATCGGAATCAGTGGCGCTATTAAAATACTGGATAAGAACAATGATAAGGTAATTGAATTTCCGCCTGACTTTGGGCAAGAAATTCGGTTTCCGTTCATCATAGGTGAGGGTCCTTAGTGATATTTGTTTTTATATTTATCAATACATTCAAAAATCCTTATTTAAATTGATTTCTACTAGGATAAAAAATTTTAATAAAATTGCGGAATATAAATTTAAAAATAAGATAATATATTTAAAAAATTAAAAAAATAAATAAAATTATTTGATTTTCCTAAAATTAGTTAATATTTTTGGACTAAATTAAAATATATTATTTTTGCCTTAAATAGAGTGTTTAAAAGGTCATACAGCCTGACCATGAGAAATTGAGCCCCTTTTTAAAACTATCACAAAAAAAGGAAAATAAAATGAAGAAACTATTTTCAGCACTAATCATATCAGTGTTTGTAAATAGCCTATTTTCAAATGTGCCTCCAAAAATGAAGGGTCATCCTAAACTTATTAATAATGTTTCAATTTATTATCCTGATGTAGAAAAAATACATAGGCGCTCAGGAAAAAGCGTTGCAGAGTTTACAATAGGTGAAGACGGAGCCACGTACGATGTTGTAGTTGTTGAATCATTGGGACCTATTTTCGATGACGTTATTATAGAAGGTATTTTAAAAATGAAGTATGATCCTGCATTCGATAATGGTGAACCGGTTCCTGTTCGTTATAGGATGCCTTTTGATTTTAGGTACCAACCATGATTAAAAAATTTATGTAGAATTATCTAACCCCAAAAAAGCAGTCCAGTTTAGTGTATTTTAGGGCTGCTCTTTTACCGCGACCTGACCCATAAAAGAAAGCAGCCCGTTCCCGTGTATTTTAGGGCTGCTTTCGTAATTAATAAATAGAATAATCAAACTACATAGAATAACTCAAACTAAGCCTGATGTTTCTCTTTTGGGCAGGGTACAAAAACTTTACGTTTTGATATGTCATAGCATCAAAAAGCATATATGCACTGCTTGAGTAGAGCTTATCACCAATATTAAAGATGCTTAGAGCAATGCTGTAATTTGAAATTCTGTATTTAATGTGAGAATCAAAAATATTGTAGGAAGGAAGAGACTCGGTATTCTCGTCGTTAAGATATACTTTTCCAAAATATTTTTGGCTTAATACAAAACTTAGCTGATTGGATATTGTATAGCTTATCCTATTAGAGTAAGAAAGTTCAGGGATACTCTTCAACAGGTTGCCTTTATTTTCACCGCTTCCAAATTTAACCTCAGTGAAGTTTGATGAGTGCCTTAACTTTAAACGATCTCCAAAAAACAGTCCTAAACTTGCCTCGACCCCCTTGTGAGTGCTCTCAGGTATGTTGCCATACTTGAAGGTTGACATCATAAAATCAATCTCATCCTCGATATCCATAGTGTAGTAAACAAGGCTTGCTTCACCAGATAGATTGAGGTTAGGCAATAAAAATTTTTGATTTAGTCCAATATCAATGTTGGATGATTTCTGAGGAACTACAGATGAATTTGAGTAGTTGATACTTCGATCGAAAAATACGATCTGCCTAGAGTCGAATAGCTGATCAAGGGTTGGGGACTTAAATGCTTTGGACCAATTGGAAAAAAAATATCCTTCAAATGCTTCTGAGCTCATGTACCTGTAACTCAAACCTACTCTGGGAGAAAGGTGATTATCAAGACGCATATTTTTTGTACTACTGTCAATCTTTCCTTCATTATTTATATTATCAAGTCTCATTGCAGCTATTAGACCCAAGTTGTCGTTGATATTGTGCTTAGCCTGTAAATAAAGCCCAAGTTTATTTCCTGTTCCCGAACCATCTGATAGTTTTTGCTTTGTATTAATATCTTGGTAATTACTTGTGAAAAAGCCATACTCGCTATCAAGACCAAAATGAATTTTTGTTTTGTTTAACTGGGTCTGATATTTAACTTGGTTCCATACAACAGTGCTGGTCTGTTTCTCAAATTGTGAGTCCCCAACTTCGCTTGTCAGCTGTATAGTGCGGGTTTCATCCTGATCCAGAGCGCGGATTCCGGATAAAATAGAAAGTTTATTATTAGTTCCTCTTGAAAATTGAAATGTGGCACCTAATTTTTGATATTCGCGATAATCTCCTGCATACATGCTGTCGCTTAGGGTATGGTCTAAGTCAAACAGATTTTGTGTTAATGCACCAGAGGTTTGCAGGTTGAGGTTGTCATATCTTAAATCAATACTTAATGAGTTCTTTTGATTAATAAGACCGCTGTATGATCCAGAGAGTGTATTTTTTTTGTATTTTGAGTGATCTCTGTAACCTGGGGCACTTTCACTGCTTAGGTTTATTCCAATACTGCTAAGATCACGTTGGTAGTTTGATCTAATATTAATTGATGTTTGATCGTACTGATCACCATTTACAGTTGCGCTTAAATTATTTTCTAAAATATTTTGTTTAGTGATAACGTTGATAACACCGCCTACTGCCAAGTCACCGTAGGAACTTGATCCACCTCCTCTGATTAGTTCTATTTTTTCTACATGATTGATTGGTATTATGTTCCAATCTGCTATGCCATTATTGAAATCGTTTACCGGTACACCATCCACAAGCATGAGAACATATTCAGCCTCTCCACCGCCGTAATATCCTCTAATAATTGGTATTGGGCTGTGTCCTGAGGCATCTAGATTAGAAAATGTGATTCCTGGGAGATATTCTATTGCATCGGCTAGTGTTTTTAGTGGCAGACTCTGAAGCTCTGCTGAGCTCAGTATTCCAGATGGTATTGTTGACTCTTTTACTTTCACTGCGGAACGATCACCAACTACTAAAATTTCTTCAAGGTTGAATTTTGACTCGTTTTTTTTATTTTCCTGAGAAAATACAAACGATGCCAATAAAATTATATTTAGAACTAAGATTTTTTTTGTTTTCATTTTTTTTCTTTGGTTTTTATTTAAAATTAAAATATTAAACTTATACTAAAATACACACTCAACATGGACGAACAATTGCTCGATCAGTATCTAATTTGTTTTTGATCTTAACTTCTTTACCTTTATTAAATCAAACATTTTGTAACATAGAAAATTAAAATTAATAAACTAAATTAGTTTGTGGTAAAAACATTGAAAAAATATCTGGCTCCTTATGAAAAAAAATGTGTAGTCAAAGCCTTTCACATTAGCTTTTATTGTATTTTATCATTTGTCAGCATTTCCTGTAGCCGCACAGATAACAAAACAAA
>MDSY01044913.1_pt1 | contig 16721 bp, 9 predicted proteins | sample 811131 | NCBI WGS metagenome assembly MDSY01 (sample SAMN05326643, study PRJNA326480) | marine metagenome | isolation source: seawater | place: Atlantic Ocean: South West | collected 2010
CGGGGATGGGGATGAGGAAGATGAACAGGACTCTGAAGATGATGCCTCTGAAGACTCTGAAGATTCTAACTCGGTCGACGTTTACGACGTCCCAATCACGGGCGCTCTTGAGATTCGGTGTTGTTACGACACGACCGCCGGTTGCGAGCTGTTCAACACGTTCGGTCAGCAGAACAACGCGTCACTTTTGCACAAGTACGGGTTCTGTGAAACGGATAACAAACACACCACGGTTAACGTAAACGTGGAGTTGATTGAACAAGTTTTGGGGCGTGATAAAATAAGAAAAGCGGCACTAAGCATGGGCGTGGACTTGGACGAGGAAAACTATTTCGAAATCGATCCCGATGGCGAGGTTGAAGAGTCGCTGTTGGCGCTGGTAGCCAGGGTACACCGGGAGTCGGAGGACAGCGATGACCCCCCGCAAGAAACAAAGGAAGTCAGAGATTCGCTAAGGGACGTGCTTTCGGCGCGATTGCACGAGATCTTGGATAACGAGAACGACGAAATTCGCGGCGCGTGCCGAGACCCTCAGGAGGTGCCCGCGGGGGGGGGCGTGGTGGGCGTGGACGCGGCGGAGGTTCTGCGCCAAACGGAAATCGACCTGCTGAACCGAGCACTGGAGGGGATACCGAGAGAGGAGGAAGGGGGGAAACGAAAACGCAAATAGAATAGAAACGGTGACTGTTTTATTTTATTCCATTTTAGAAAGTCAATCTACACCACGCTGTATCCGTCGCACACCAACTTGCTCTCTCCGAAAAACTTCACCGCCCCCCCGTCCGTTGTGCGTGTAACGGTGTCCACCTTGACATCGCATAGGGTCGCGTTTGACGTGAAGTTGACGTCGATGGGGAAAAAGTTGTCGCCGTTCGTCGCGGGGACGACAAACTCCATCGATCCGTTTCGGTTGCTCTTGTCCACGAGCTGCACTTCCCAGTTCAGGGTGTGTTTTCTGGAGTCGTACGTGAAGTCGCCGTCGACTTGGTTGACTTGCGGCGGGTCCCTTAGCGGGGGTAGGGGGATGGACACAACCACGTTGTGCAAATCGAATTTATCCGTAGCTTCGTACTCGATGGAGACGAAGGATTCGCTGCCCGACACGCTCGGCCAGCAGTTGATGCTCAACGGCACCGCGCTCTCGTCCCGAGTCTGGTACCGCCACTTCAAAATACCCAAGGGGCTGCCCATGGGGAACGGTCTGTTCGGATCCTTTAACCCCAAAATGCCGTCGCTCGCGTGCAGCGCTTTGTCGATGTTCGGGTGCGTTTTGAACTGGAACCCTTCGTTCTGGCCAGTCGCCACCGCGACGCGGATAAACGCATCCTCCTCGCCGCCGTCGATGGCGAGCATCATCGTGCCCTGTAACTCCATGGACTCCACGCCGCCGTCCTTTTTCAACGAGCACGTGATCTTCTCCTCGATTTGAAGTGAGACGCCCTCCATCGGGACGGACGCGACACCAGCCGCGGCAGCGGCGGGCCGTGACGACGACTGCTCCAGCTCCACGGCTTCGCCCTCCGCCCTGAGGGATTCGAGGAACTTGTTTTGCTTCCCCTTGCCGCCCAGCACGAGACCTTTCGACGGCCCTGCAGGGCGAGCAACACCAGAGTCATGTGATGCAGGCTGACCCCGGTCCCGACCGAAGTCCCCTCCAGACCCGCCGTACCCGCCGCTCTGGTTTCGTCCCGAATCAAACCCGTCGTCAAACCCGTCGTTGGCGCCTGTTTGGAACCCTCCGGACATGCCGACGCCGCCCATCCCCCCGCCCCCCATCCCGCCAACCCCCCTTCCACTGCCACTCCTATCGACTTTGAACTTGTCAATCTCCATGGCTTTGCGTTTCATGACATCCTTTGTGTCGTTGATCTTACTCTGGATGATCATCTTGTGAAGCTTTTCTTCATGGCTTTCCATTTCGGTGAAGGTTTTTACTTGCGACATCGTGACGTTCTCCTTGTGCCCCAGGGAGATGACTTCGTCAAAGGCGAAGATCAGGTCGAACGCGTGTCGCGAGATACCCTCCTCGTCTGTTTGCTGCGACGTGTACTCCGGCAACACTTTTGACAGCAACCTTAGAATATCGAGATCCTCCAATATGTTACTCTGCTTGTTCGTCACTAGCAGTAGGTACAAAGCGCCTTGTTCCAACGGTTGGTACACGTATCGCACGTTCTCGGTTTCAACGTACGTGTGCTGCTTGCCCGTGCCTACTAACTTCGGGAACGCAGCTAAAAGGCCCTCGATCCTGATGCGCGTCATGGGGACGAACTGCCGCGACACCAAGGCTGTGTTTGATTATCGGAGATGAAATGGAGCGTGTCAGCATTAGGGATTTTTCGCGCGGAGAAGTGCTCCGGAGCACGCGTGTAGGACACGTCGCGACATTCAAAACCACCGAAAAGTGAGTTATTAACTTACCTTTGCCCCCCTTGGTCACCACGGAAGCGGCGAGGACAACCTGCGTGTGGGAAGGGTCACGGTGGGGGTGGATTTCGTCAGTCAGAACAGGCGAACGAAATCGAGTGCAAGGCCGCGGATTTACACGCGCGCGTTCGTTCGCGCCGGAAAACGCCCAAACGGCGTCGTGCGATGCGGGTTCGGGTCGGATTATGATATCACGCGCACGTACCATCGTGCGTCGTGCGGTACGGCACGCGGGTGATCGGCGATCGCAACGCGCGAACGGCTTTCTGAAGAGTTCGTGAGGCGTGATGGCCTGCGACAGTCGAACGGGAAAGTGGGCAAACAGTCTGGATGAAAATGAAAGCCAAAAAGGCAAGAATCGATGTTTTTCGGCGAGAGAGGAGTGCTGCATACAAGGATACACATACAGGTAAGGAGTGACCCTAAATACAAGTAAGCATACACATACAGGTAAGGTACAATGTGTGTTGCATTAAACGACTAAATTACGGCAGCGGGTTCCCCCACTCGTCCACTTCGTGGCAGCTTTTGTCTTCCGTGTACACGTTCCACCCCGGGCTCCCTTCCTTGTAAAACGCAGACGCATCTGTTCCGTACCCGTCTCTTAACGTGTCATCGCACCCCGGCGCCTCCCCCGACGAGGAGATGTGCCACAAGTCCGAAGTCCAGTACTTGTTCACGCCGTCGCAAAGCGGCTCGCGGTCGCACTCCTGCTTGACGCTTTTCCAATCCGTCAGCTCGTCGTTGACGTCGGCTTTGTAAAACAGGCAGGACAGGAGCCACGTGTCTTTTCGGCAGTACCGCGCGCCGCCCGCCGCTGGTACGACCGCGTCTTGCCCGGGCACCACACCGGCTTCCACGAAAGTATCCACGCCGTCGGTGTCCGCGGTGGCGATAGACGCGGGGTTGTTCGCCGCAGCCGCCGTGGCCACCGCCGCGGCGGCCACCGCGGGATCCACACCGGGGACCTGCGTGGCAACCGTCACCGGCACCACAGCCGGCGCGACTTCCGCGGGGGCTTGTCCCAAGCTCGCCGCGGTGGCGGAGGACGCCGCGGACGCTGAGTCGATGCACATGTGCACCAAGCCGTTGTTGCAGTTTCCGTTCTGTAACGGGTCCTCCATGCGCGCAAACGCGTGCGTCTGCGGAGCGGCAGCGCCCCATCCGAGCCCGGGCGCAGCGGCTTGCCCCAGCGCCGCGCCCGCCGCCCGTGACGACCCGACGAACTGCGCCACGTTCAGGGATGCGCTGCAGAACAACAACACGCCCATGGCGACCGTCGCGACCTGCGTGCCACTCTTCGGGGGGGCAAAGCCTGTGTGTGTTGAGAGTGGGGAGGCGTCAGCTTGTGAAAATGCAGAGGAGGGTGTTGAGCGGGACGCGGATGTGCCGATGCGCGGTATCCGGGGTGACAGGAACACAAACTGGGGTATAAACGTACCTCCGATGGGGAGGTAATCATCGTTGACGCCCATGTCTCTCGATCGACGACTGCGGGTGTCTACCGCGCCGATGGAAGTGATCATAGGCACACGGAAGCCTTGGATGTTCAGATCATCCTGGTGTGTTACAATATGAGAATGTGTTTTCACGGTCTAAATGTATGACAGATTTATTGAGTCATTGAAATTGAAAAAATGAAGGAAATCTCGGAAACGCAGTCACAACTCCTGCGCGATGACAACTCACGGATGGGTGGCGTCGCCTGCGGTGCTCTCCGTGCCTGGCAAGGGATGCGTGCACGGGTCGCGGTCTCGGCGATTCGCGCAACGCAAGCAATCTGGAAGTAATAAATCAAGAAATGCACGGTCAACCAAGGTGCATCTGTTCGGCCGCAAGGGGTCATCGGGTGATGGTAAGAAATCATCATCCGATAAATCCCTCACTCCATTTCCAAAAGACTATGACCAGATGATAAGCCAGTGTCAGAAGGCACTGCAATCAGCCTTAGACGACAACGTGCCTTTGATGGAAATCCAGTTCCCCCCCGGCGGCTTGGACTCCGTACCCGGGGACGTAGAGGGAAACACGGAGAACAACCTAACCACGTTGTACCTGCGCGGGATATGTTCGCAGTTTTTGCGAAATAAAACTGCGGCGAATACGAGAATTTTCTTTCCAGACCCCACGGAAAGAAACATAGCGTTGACTGGCGCGAGCAACACCCCGGACGGCGTGCGACCGCCTGACAACGCGCAGACGCAAGCTACCTTTGGAGACTGGCCCGGCGCGGTTGATTTCCTGGAAGCGCCTGATTTTCTATCCGTAAGCGGGCTGGACAAAATCCTTAACAAAAGAATCTCTTTAAGCGATTCCGTAAAAAAGAAAACCAAAAACAAAAAAGACTCCGCATTCGTCGTCGCGTACCCCAGTTTAAACATATCAGAACTAGTACGAACGAAGGAGCTTTTCGACGGAGAACGTGACAAAATTAAGTCTAACACTAACACTCCCGTGATCGTGTGTAACGGAGAGCTGGAACGAACGCGTTCCAACTACTACCCCCCGTTTTGGAACGCCGGCGAAATGGGCCCGCTGCGGGAATTCGCGCGAGAGTTTGACGCGGTTTATTGGATTTCCAACTTTAAGGGAAGTAATCCGGCCGTGTTGTTCCGCGCGTACCCGGGGCCGTGGCAGGTGCTGAGAAGACGACGACAAGATGACTCGTACGAAGTGGTGTGGACGGGGGATACATTTCCGGGGGTCCAGAAAGTCGCGCTGGAGATCCTGCCGAAGTATCCATAGGTAGGGTGTGATGTGATTGGTTATTTTCTCGTCTCACTTGAGGCCAAAAACGCTCCGTCTTCGATTTTTCCCAGACGCGACTGTTGGGCTTCCTCCCAAAAGGGTTCAACCCTAGGGCCTTGTCTACGCCGCCACGTCCACGCGCGCGGTGACGCGCGTATTGAGTGTTTCACTCACGTTTGTGAATCGGCACTCGCATCCAGATCTAGCCACCGCGTGGGGACGGTTCTGGAATCACGCCACGGGCGCGTATATTTTCGGGTCGTTGTCTCCCGTAATGGCGTCCCAGGAAACGCTCATCGTCAAGGTCGTGCCCTCGGGCGCCCTGTCTGAGAATCACGCTGGTCCGCCTCCACCCACGCCTACGCCCATCGATCGCACTGCATCCATCGACCTTTCCGTAGGGCTTGGCAAGTCACCGACGTTCAACCCCAGGCGCACGGGGTTCCCCTCCCCGGGACGCCACGATCAGCGGTCGCGTTCCATGCGGAGCGACTCAACGCTAGGCGCGGCGGGTGACTTGTTGTACGATCATGACGAGGACGAGGAGGACGAGACGTTGGGTGTGTCGGAGGTGTCCATGAATGGATCCAAGAAGCTATCACGCCGCAAACAAGCGCAAAAGAATCGATCGCAATACACCCAGACCCGGAAACGAGTCGTGCAAGTCTTGGACAGCGCGTTCGTGCAGCTCTTTTTGTTTGGCTTGCTGCTCGTGGCGTTGTTCCTCACTGACGCCGTGGCGTTCATGAGCGCGCCTGATGCGGTAGACAAGCCAGTAGAGCTGACAATGCTACTTACATTGATTGTCTTCATAATCGAGTTGATCGCGAACTGCACGTGCAGGGAAAACTACCTAGGCTCCTTTTACTTCTACATGGACATTCTCGGAACGTTTTCAATCGTCGCCGACGTCCCAAGTTTGTCGTCCGGATGGCTTCCGGACGGCGCCGAGATTGGGATAACCTTAAGGGTCTCTAGGGCGGCGAAAATAGGCGCGCGCGTGTCGAACGACGGCGCCCGGCTAGTCCGTTTCTTTAGATCGGTGAAGCTGATGCGACCGTTTGGGAAAGGGAAAGGGGCACTTATGAACAACAACCAAGTTGGAACAAATAGACTAGGCTCTACTCAAAAAATCGCGCAAAACCTGGACGAAAGTATGTCGAAAAGCGTCGCCGTGGTTGTGCTGTTGACGATATTAGCCGCCCCACTGTTACTATGGGACGATTCGGACACGATACCCGCGGCGTACCATAGTTCCTTGACTGCTGTGAGCTCTGACCAAAGTTTCTCAAATTCCGAAAACGTAGCCACTTCTGTCGCTCTTGGCTATTACGATTTCTTTTCAAAATCCGAACGCAAACCCGTGTCGCTAACCTTCGCGGACACGAACTGGACCTGGATCGACGAGTACCCGAGGAGTGAGCGCTCCAGTGACAGGTTAGTGCTGATGTCCGGCGATTGTCTGTTACGGGATATTGTGGACAGTAACACTGATGAGGGTAGTCCTACCACTAATACCTCCACTACTACTTCCAGTTGCGTTTCTTTGGAACTGGACATCGCGCTCGTGAACAAGTGGACCGCTTTCCTTAACATCGGGATGGTTCTTTTTGTTATTACCGAATTAGTGCTGGTTTCCCTATTGCTGAACTACTACACCACGAAGTTAGTAGTCACCCCACTGGAACGAATCTTCAACAACATCAAGAAGAACATGGATGTTTTGTTTGTTAAATTTGAAGGGGGGGACGGCAAAGAAAAAGGTGAAGGTATCAAAGATAACAACTCTGAAGACTCCAATAACTCCGACAACAACTCGGGCCTCGACGCTATGGAAGCGGCGATTGATAAGATGGCCCGTTTGGTGAAGCACGTCACCGGATCAGGCGCGCAAGGAAACCACATGTTCCGCGAGTACGTGGACGACGAGAACGTGGATGATAACACCCGGGCGTGGCTCATGGACATGAACGTGAACATCGGGAAGGGTAAAAAGACGCCAGTGAAAGGTGATAAATCCAAAAACACCACGCCCACGAAAATGTCAAACAACGCGCGCAGCGGGACGCTCGGAGTCGGTGTAGATGGGGTTGCAGGCAACAATCGAAGCCATCTCCTCGGCTCCCCGTCCCCGTCCAATAACACACGTCAAACCATACTCGTGAACAATTCCAACTCCAACTCGAAGCGAAACTCGCCCGCGATTTCGCGCAGAGAGTCGTTGAGCTCGTTCGGCGACTGCACGAAGACGCCCGAGAAACTTCCCGGAACGCCTTCCTCGAGACGCATGCCTAATAGGAGTTTGAACAAAGCGTTTGAGTTGGCGGCTGAGAGCAATGGTATTGAGTCATCGAGAGACGATGTTTGTGATGTGGTGTCACTCGACGGCACTGGTCACAACGAAGGCAAAGAGTTGAAGCCACTCGACACCTTCGCGTCCACCGCGACGCTCACCTCGACTCGCTCGATAAGTTTCGGCGTCGTCAGCAGCAAGAGGACGAGCTTGGGTGACGACAACGTTTTCGACAACGACGATGCATACCCTGCGTTGCCGGACGACGATCCTTCATTCGTGGATGACTTCTTTGACGGTGAACCACTGAAAGCCGGGCCTGAGTTGCAAATGAGGCAAGCCAGAGCCCGGTCGCGCATTCGCGTGCAAGGCGCCGTCGCCGCGCTTGTCTCGGCGCGCACCTCAGGCATCACCTCTCTTCCCGACCAAATTGACCACACCTTGATGGATACGTGGGACTTCGACGTGCTCAATATGAGTTCTTCAGAAGCCAAGGCACACGTCTTGATGATGTTCGGCAGCTTAGGTTTGTTGCGGGATAAGGAAGACGACGTTGATGAGATCAACCAAACAAAGCAGAACTCGTTGGACTCTGAAACCGCGTCCGAGACCGGTTTCTGCTCCGTCAAGACGGTGTGTCACTTCCTGGAACGAGTGGAAACAGGGTACCGAGCTAATGCGTACCACAACTTCCAGCACGCCGTTGATGTGACGCACACCGTGTATCGTTACGTCGTTTTAACTGAACCGCGGACGCACGTCACGCAGCTTGAAAAGTTTTCGCTCATGATCGCCGCGCTGAGCCACGACTTAGACCACCCTGGGGTGAACAACGCGTTCCTGGTGAACACCCGGGACCCTTTGGCCACCGTTTATAACGACAGCTCGGTGCTGGAGAACGCACACGTCGCGTGCCTGTACAACCTCATTAATACGCGGCAAGTGAGGGATACGACAGTGTCTTCTAACATGTCTTCCAACACAGGGGATGCAGTTGCTGATTCCTCGGCTGATTCCTCCTCAACCGCTCACGACACCGCCAACGTGTTCGCGCTTCTTGACGACGACCTTTACCGGGACGTGCGGAGCACTATCATTTCCTGCGTGCTTCACACGGACATGTCCCACCACTTCAAGATGGTCTCACAGATGGAAGTGTTTCACGAGCTGCACAGCGAGGGAATAGTAAAGAACACGCGGCGCGTGAAAAGGGGAATCACGGTGGACTGCATTTACCAGAAGCAAGACGACCGGCGGTTTATTTTGAGCGTCATTCTGCACGCCGCTGATATCGGCAACCCCGTGAAGCCGTTAACGACCTACCGGAAGTGGGCGGACCGCGTGTTAGCGGAGTTCTTCTCGCAAGGCGACTTGGAGCACAAGCATGGGCTGACGAAGTCCCCGATGATGGACCCGAACGTGACGAACAAACCGATGGTACGTCTTCTTTTTCTTTCTTTCCCTGATGTTTGCCCATACAAAAAACTGACTTCTTTCCAAAAATCTCTCAGTCGCAAATTAACTTCATCGAGTTTATCGTGGCGCCCATGTACAGTAACTTCGTCAAGCTGTTCCCCGAAGCCGGTGAACTAGTAGGGCACCTACTTGACAACAGGGTGTACTTCCAAACCGTACTGGAACAGGAGATGGATCAGGATGGATCAGGTAATGCAACAGCGACCATTAATCCTGCAGTGACTTCAATTGACCCTCACGTTTCGGATCAAGCTTCTCGAGCCGCGCGTGCAGGGGAGGGCAAAACATTTACTGAAAGAGAAGGTGTCAAAGCGGCGACGCGAGCGCGGTTCCGGGCACTGGTGGAGAAGCACGAGTTTTCTAAATTGGGCGACGCGTTCGACAAAGTCGCGAAACAACCGACGTTCCGGGCGTTGATGGAAAATTCGAACTCTTCAACAAACGGAACGAACGAACCGTTACCGCCGCTCCCGCGTTTCTCGAGCGAATCCCTTCCTGATTTAACCTCGATCGAAAACTCGCGGCGAACGTTACTCGCCGTGGCCGCGGCGGGAGTAAGGGACGTCGCACTCGCCGCGGGCGCCTCAGCGAAGAAACTCCGAATGAAATCAATCAAGCAGGACGTGGAGAGGGTGTGAGTGATATTTATAAGTTAAGTGTTTTTACATGGATTGGCCTTACGTTCCGCGTACAGAGCAGTACTTTCAATGCCAGGACGCTACAACTGTACAAGAACCGAAACCCGTCTCTATCCCTTTCCCCCTAGTTATTCTGCGAGAACGTGTGCCCACATTTCGGGCACTCGTAAAACACGGTCTGGCCTTCGTCCACGGAACGCAGCTGCATTGTGTAAAAGTTCAGCCCCTTGTGGCTGCATCGCGGGCACTTCTCATCCACCACCGCCCTCTCCCGTGTGACTTCCTTCACCGCGCCGAACTTCGACCCGTCCGGGTTCATGGGCTCGATGCCGAACTTGAACAGAAACGTCTCGCCGCCGCTGCTGCGCGTTACCGACGCCCCCTGCAACGCAGCAACCAAGTTCTCGCACTTCCCGCACGAAGTGCACCGCGCGACCAATCCCTCCACGCCCTTCGCCGCCGCAGCGCCGGTAGACGCCTCGACGCGGTACAAGTCGCCGCACGTGTCGCAGTACGACATTGCGGCCCAGGAACACGCACGGACGCTTCCGAGGACACGAACCACGCCGACGCGACGTGTAGGGCCAAAGGCGCGCGCCACTCTGAGGCGGCGGCGGCGGTGATGAGCGTTTTGGCAAACTGCGACAAAAGTTCGAGAGAAATTTTTCTGACGAGTCAATTCGAATAAGATTTGGGCTTCCCGAGGAGAATTGTCCAGTGCGGACGGCGCGTGGGCGCCGTTCCGCGAGAACGGAGGATGTCGAGACCCTCTACGCGTTCCGGGGCATCGTGGCGTGCGTCGCCGTCTGGGCGTACCCCGCGGCGAAGTGAGCTCACCTCTGTGGGAAGGAGGGAGTTGCTGAAATGGGTGAATCGTGTGTGCGGAGTTGAGTACGTTCGCGTTGAGGACGTGGCGGACGGCGTGGCGTTCGCGCAGCTCATCGATGCGGCGTACCCTGACGCGTGCGTCCCTTTGTACCGGCTCGATTTCGCCACCAGGCACGAGTTTGACCGCGCGCGTAACCTGGAAATCGTACGGGCGACGCTTGATAGAATGGACTTGGATTTGAAGTTGGACGTGGGTGAAGTTTCACGATCAACGTACCGCGCGTGCGACGAAACGCTGCGTCACCTGTTTGTGATGATAAAAAAGGAACTGCCCGTGAACGCGTTACAGGGGTACGACGGCAGAGCAGTCCGGCTACAAGCGCTGGAAAAAAGGAGATACCTCGCGAGGGCGCCGAGTAAAGCCCAGGGCTGGGTCTCATCGGCGTCGTGGGAACAAAATAATAACTACGCGCGAAATGATATAAACGCGAACGTTGAGCGCCAAGCCGAGCAAGCGCCGTCCTCGCCGTTCTTGAGGGATGATCAATATAATCAATATAACTCCGACGATTCGTCTGATGGCGATTTACCCGGTCCGGACGCGTTCATGAGAAGCGCCACGGCCCAACGCACGTGGGACGTGACGATTGACAAACAAAAAGACACGTGCGTTTTGACGGAACCGAAACGAGAAAAAAGAAACGACTCAAGACGTTTTGAGTCACCAACACAGACTTCAGCACCTCGACCGGCCACGGCGCCGCCCAACCGGTCCCGGTCTATTCACGAGTCACATCGCAAGTCGTCAAATCGCAAGTCGTCAAGCCGTATGTCGATCGAAAGCGTTTCGAGCGCGCGTGTGGATATTATTCCTGAAAATATTGTAGAGGTCGGTTTGGAAACGCCAGACGTAAAGTTACTGGGTGTGCAATTCGGGAACGAAAATTACGAAACGCCCTCAACTGGAAGCGACTTTGAATTATTTAACTCGTCATCCTGCGCACGCCGTGTTCCGTTTCGGTCCCTGGACCGGTGGGCGGAGAAGGCGCGATGGAAACTGGCGCGCATTCGGAACTCTGGAGACTCCGTCACTCCCCACTCTCTCAGCCCGCTTCGCAAAGAGGTTTCCTGGAGCGACACTGATTTCCGCGGGTCCGTTGCTGACCGGTCTCCTGTGAGCAATCGTACACGTTTGAGTTGGAACGAAAATGACACTACTGAGACCAATATCTTATCGCTCGAGGGGTTGCATCTAGAAGCGACGCCTGCAGAGACTATACCGGTGGAAACGGCGGAAACCCGAAACGATGCCTCATCATGTTCTTCTTCAGACTCAGAGTGGACTAGCAGCCCTCCTGGGTCTGCGGAGCGCGTGCGTCGCCTTGAGAAGGCGGAGCGCATCGCGAAAAGGGAACGGCGTTTTTTGCAAAGCGGAAACTTAAGTTTCGGCGCCGCACGAGTTTCACAGGAAGCGGAAAAGGCATTTGAAAAGTCTCACTTTGCGGAAAAGGCAAAACGCGCTTCAGACGCGGACAAGACACAAAAACGCCTTATCCAGACTCAGCACCTGAAGCTCGAGGTCCGGGAGATCAAGTTGCGGGAAGAGCAGCGGCGCCGACTGAAGGAAGAGGCCCGGGTAGAACGACTGGAACAACAGGCTTTGCGGCGAAAGGAACGGGAAGATGCGGCGAGGGTAGAGGCTGATTTGTTGCGTGCGAAAGAAGAGGAAGAGCAAGCGAGGTTGGAACAGGAGATATACGCTCAAGAGGTCAAGAGCGCGCGTCAACAAGTCCGTTTGGAAGAAGCGCGCGCGCACCGGCTGGAACGAAGGAAACAAGTACGAAACGCGTTGCGAATAGACGCTGAGGGTTTACGCGAACGCGACGAGGACGAAACGCGAACGTCGGTTTCCAAAAAGAAAGCCGACCTTCAATCGCTCGCCGAGTACTTAAAGTGGGAACTCGCCAAGGAGCTGAAGCAGTTCGAACTCGACAAGGTTGAAACGGCTGCTTTGCTAAAACAACGAGACCAAGCCATTCTTGCCCTGGGGGAGGTGGAAACAAAGAGAAGAATAGCGCAGTATGAGTCGTCGCTTTTAAATTAGAATCAATTAGGATACAAAAAACAAATCTCAAATCTGAGTTGCTCATCTCCTTTCCCTTTCAAAAATTACCCCTCACCCCTTCACGTACCCTTCGTAGAACTCGTCCAGGGCTTCGAAGTACCCCTTCTGCTCGATCAGGTTGTTGTGTCCTCCTTTTCTGAACTCCTTGAACGTTTTTCGGGACGTGACGGCGTCGAACAGTTTCTTGCCGCACCACAGCGGGACGATTTCGTCGCGGCCGCCGTGCATGGACATGAACGGTGTTTGTTTTGACAATTTTGAGGCCGCAACGCAGGTGCCTGCCCACGTGTCCTTCATCAGCATTTTGACCGGCAGGAACGAGAACAGCTTCGCCGCAATCTCGACGCAACTCGACAACCCGCCCTCCGCTACTATTCCGTTGATTTCGCAAGTTTCGCCTAGTTTTGCGGCGGCCGCGATTCCGGCAGCGCTCCCTATTGATTCCAAATGCAACACGAGTTTCGATTTGGTTTCGTCCGACCGCGTCCTGACCCACTGGATGCCAGCGACCCCATCAAGAATCATGCCTTTCTCTGTTACCCTGCCCGTGCTTCCTCCGTACCCGCGGTAATCAAGCAGTGCCACAGCGCATCCCAGCCGCGAACGTAAATGATGCGCCCAGTACAAACGGTTGTGTCGCGATCCCGCGTTGCCGTGTAGCTGTAGCAGGGTTACGTCGGCATGCTTGGCCCCAGCCACCGGGCCCCAATACCACCCCCGCAACGTCTCGCCGTCCTCCGTGCGAACCGTAAACTCCTCGATGCCACGGCACACCTCGGGCAACGAAGACACCGCGGGGGGCGGATCTTTCGTGGGGAAGTACTGCAGCTTGCGCTGGAACACGTAAAGCAACGCGCACACGCCGAGGTACCCGCACCCCACAACAGCGCCGAGGCTCTTGCCCGCACCTAGTGCGAGCCCGCCAATGCGGCCGGCAAGCGTAAAGGGGTCGTCGTCCGCGGCAGCCATCTGAACACGCGCGGGTGAGGAATGACGAGAGGAAATTGAGAGGACGGGCAAACGATATTTTTTTGTTTTTCAGCTTTTTACAAATCTTGCCAAAAATACTCGCCATGCGCGAGTGCGGATACATGTACAGCGTGCGGTCGATACTCGTCTCGACCACTTCACCCTATGAACACCATTCCTATCTGTTCTATTTTTTCTTCCCGTCCCCGTTGAGCGCTTCCTGAACCAGTTCGAGCGCTTTCGCCAACACCGCTTCCAAAACAACCTTCGTCGCGAGTGCTTTTTCGCGCGCCAACAAAACGGTGGCCTCGAGTTTGGGTCGCGCGTAGTTCACGATATCAATGACCACAGGCTTGACTGATGCGTGCACGTCAGCCACCGCGCGTCGCACCGCGATCTCCGCATCGGTGGCGAGGGGCGCGGCAGCGAGAAGGGCTTTTGAAACATTCTCTCGCACCACCAAATGTGCCGACTCCAATTTGTCCTTGATACCCATATCTCGGACGTACTGCTCTGCTTTCACGGACCACCCGTGCAGCACTTTCCGCACCACCACTATGTACTTGTCGCACTTCTTATTGAATTTTTCGGGGCAGAGGTAGTACACGAAAAATGCGGACCCCAATCCCGCGAGGAAGAAAGTAGTCGTCAACGCGCGCGCAGATGACGAATCAGATTGAGAAGATTGAGAGTTACCAGTTCTCTGTACACCTCCACTGAGTGCTTTACCAGCTCCACCGGTCACCTCCCCCATGCCTGGCTCCTGCGCAATGTAAGCCATGTACTGCTGCATCACTTCCTTCGCGTACGCCAGCGATTCACCGATTCGATCCGTGACTTCCCCTACGCTCGTGGGCAGCTGAAATTCACTCGCGTTACTCACAATCAACCCGCTCGCGTCTGGAATGGCGGGCAAACCGAAAGCATCCGCTGTTGTGCCGTACTGTTCCGAGAGCTGTGAAACAGCAGCGTCCACGTACCCGGCTCTGTCCGCCACGACACCAGCCGCGGCGCCCATGCCCATCTTGGACAGCAGGTCGAAGGACATAGCCGCGCGAAGCTGATTACGAGAGAATTTCGGAAAGAAAAAGGAAGAGACGGTCAGTTGAAAGGCCAGTCTGATTTTGTGTCGCGGGATTAGACCATCATCGAAGGTCCAACTAGAGTATCACGGCCGAGACACGACACTCTTCAAGGACTATGTCTACGCGTTTGAACGCCTGCGAAGCATCATCGGCACTGCGCCGCCCTTCATAGCCGCGTGCCTTCCCTGTCCCCCTCTGTCCTTCCGCCACTCTGGCACAATCTTGCAATTTGCCAATTTGTCACGCCGAGACTGCCGCGGCGAAATCTACGCGCGTGGACCAACGCGTTCGGCGACACGAAACGAACGCGTTCACAGGTAACGGGGGACACAAAGACGAGTAGTAAAACACGCACCTTTGAATTGGACCAAGTCCGCGAGAGACGTGTGGTACGAGTGTGATGACGAGCGAAGAAACCGCGGGAAAGAAAATATCGTCGAGCTCCCGGAAAAGTTGAGCTGAGATTCTGGAAACTCGATCAATGAGGGTTCGAGATTCATCAGACGGGCTCGTGTACGCAGTACGTGCCTGACTTCAAAGACTTCAAAGACTTAAATAGACTTGGCTTGATATAGTCTAGTGCTAATGAACGGAACCTTACTGTACATCTTGCGTGCTGTCGATGACGACCCCTTCGCGCGCTCGACGTCCGCGGAAGAAATAAAAAAGTCTTCTTTGGAGATTTTATATTTTTCACCTCCGCCGACGGAGCACGGCGCTTACCCCATAAAAGGTTGACCCTTTCAACCTACCCCATACGAACCTTGCCGTGCTCAATTCTGCTTACGCAAACACTAGCGCGTTGAAGTCTTCATCCCTCCTCATTGCCGCGACCAGGTTCGCGGCGGCGCAGAACGCGGCGGCGGCGGCTGCTTCCTTTGCGGATTGTTCGCTCCTCTTTGCCTCCTCCGCCGCGGCGTACACGTTCTCAAGCTCCGCGCGGACCGACGCGAGCTCGTCATCCTTCTCCTGCGCCACCTCTTCCATCCTGACCGCTCGTGCCTTTGCGTCAAGTAGCTTCTCCGCCGCTTCCGTGATCTTAGCAGCGGCGTCCTCCGCGGCTTCGGCGGCAGCGACGCGCGCGGCGCGCAACTCATCGGGCGACACGGCGTTGGCTCGCGTCGCGGCGGCGGCGTCAGTAATACGCGCCAGGTGCATTGCGTCCGCCTCTGCTTTTTCCAGCGCAGCTTGTTTCTCCTGTAAAGCCGTTTTCAGGGTCTTGACCTGCACGGACACGTCCTCGTGCGTCTTATGTGACTCTTCAGAGCTGTTCGTAACTTGGGATAACATTTCGCGCAGTTCTTTCGCTTCCAGAGCGGCGGCGTCGGCGGCGGCGACGGCTTCGGCGATTCGCTCTTCGCTTTCAGAAACAAACTTTGCTTTCCGCGCGGTTTGCGTTTCCATGAAAGCAACCATGTTGCGTTCCGCGTTTTCCGCGACTTGTTTCCACTTCTCCGCTTCCTCAGCCAGTGAATCGACGCGCTCGTTCCTGGCGTATAAGCTCGCGAGCTGTTCCTTGCTTTGCTCAGCGTCAGCCTTGGCGTCCGCGGTGGTCTTCTCCAACGCCGCGAGCTGAGATTTCAGGTCGGAAACGGATGACGACTGCGATGACGCTGATGACTCAGAAGCCTTAGAAACCTTGGTTGATTCCTCCGCAACGCGTTCTTTGGTCGCCGCGAGATACCCAGTTGTGGTAGTCGTGGAGGTTGTGAACGCCCTTTGCGCGTCCTTCGCGTCGAGCGCGCGAATTATGTCGGTAGAACCGTTAACACCCTTGAGCTCCGCCACCATCATCTCCAGCACTTGCGGCGGCGTTCCTTCAAGCACCTGCATGCCGTGGAACTCCAGGTACTCGGTGTAGTCCATCTCCTCAAGAGAGGCTTCAAGTGACTCGAGATCCAAGACGATCATGTCGTTCATCTCGTACGGATCGCTGGCGGTGGTTTTGGGCCGCAGGTCAACGGCGGACGACGCGGCGAACGTCCCGGCGTCGAACATGCGCAGCGCACGAGCCACGGCGCCTGACTGAACAGGCGCTACGACTTGTTCAACAGGCGTTACGACCGTTTCGACTTTAATCTTAACCGCTTGTTCAACCATTGCAGGGGGTTCATCGAAGGTCAGGAACGGGA
>MDSY01068834.1_pt1 | contig 16720 bp, 13 predicted proteins | sample 811131 | NCBI WGS metagenome assembly MDSY01 (sample SAMN05326643, study PRJNA326480) | marine metagenome | isolation source: seawater | place: Atlantic Ocean: South West | collected 2010
ATTCCTGGGGTGACGAGGCTCGGCGTCATGTGATTCATTCCTATTGCAAACATGGCCCGAGGTAGGTCGCACGCTGTTTCGCTTGTTTGAACGGGTGGGTCGTCCCCTTTTCAACCCCTCATACGAGGTTTCACGCCTCTTCGATTTCGTCCTCGATTAATTTCGCATCGCCAGGGCGGTGGAAACGCCAGCACCTGACTTCAGTTGCGGCTTTGCCCTTGGTGTGGTGGGCATAGGTTGGTGGGAGTCGAAATTCAGTTTCAAGCATGATTTCGCCTTCATAGCCGTAATCTTTTGCTAATGCCTGCACGTGCTTCGCCTTAGAACTGTGCAGAATGTGAACTGCGCTTGCTCCTAATGAGAACGCATATTCGAGCAGTGGTCGATCTGCTCGTGCTGTTTGAACTCCCCAGGGTGGATTCATGACCACCAAATCCACTGGCTTTTCAATTTGGATTTCCTCTTGCCCGATCATAGCATGGACAATGCATGCGGTTCCAGTTCGCCGCTGCGTCACCCGTTCGATGTTGGCACGTGCTGATTCCAACACCTCCTCATCACCTTCGATGAGCGTCACATGGGATGCGCCAATCAGCAATGTGGCTAAGCCAAGGATGCCGTTTCCTGCTGCCAAATCCACAACATGTTTGCCTTGGACATCATCGAGTTGATCCACTCCGAGCATCCAATACGCAGCGAGGTCGCCTTCAGTTGCGTACTGTTCAAGTTCGACCGATGAGCACGGGTGGGGGTCCAGTTTTGACAACTCGATGGCCAAATGCTTGGGCCTCATGCACTTCACCACCGAGGTGGTTGCTGCTGATATTGATTGTTGGCAGCGTACTGTTGCTGAGCAGCTTGTTGGGCTGCTTGCATCTGTAGGCGCATGTAGCGAATCTGTTCAGCCTCTTGTCGAAGGCGAATCAGAAGTTGTTCTCCTGGTTGTTGATTGCCACAAAACCGGCAGAAGCGAGTCCCGTCTGGGTGTTGTTGTCCACAGCTGATACAGAATCCCATGCTTGTGCCTCCGTTTTCCTGTCAGGTCGAGCGGATTTTAACCTTGTCATTCCATTGTCGCTAATTGCAGGAAGACAGGCCATGTTTCAAAGCCAACAGCAGCAGCTCGCTCATTGATGTCTTCCCAGCGAGGGTCGTCCATCATCTCTGTTGGATCAACTCCAGCCGCAAGAAGACCGTTGACGAGTTCTCGGAATTCGACTTCGATAGGTGCCATCGGTTCTTCCGGTTCCGCTTCAACGGCTGGCATAGGAACATTCTCTCTGTTTTCTTCTTGATTTGGCTCGTCAATCGGGGGTTCTGCCACTTCGACAGGGAGTGGTGACTGAGGTTTTGATCCTGGAGGAAGTGGAACGAACACGTGTTCCGAAGGTGTTTTTTCAATCGATGGCGAGGCGGGTAAAGCGACAGATTCTTGCTGATCTGTGGTTGCTTCATTCGCAGCTTCTGCAACTATGCCTGCGACTAAATCCGTGGAGAACGCCTCTTCCATGGCATCCATTTGGTTGGTTTCTGTTTCTTCGACAATGGTTGGCATTTCTTCTGGCTTCGCTTCATGGACCGTAATTTTTCGCTCCAAACGACCGACTCCGAGTACTTCTGCCTGTTGCCGGGCCAGCTCTGCAGCCTGACGGCGAGGTAAACTCACGAAGCATTTTCCAGGGATGTCGTGTGGTGGGAAGGGGAGGTAATAGCGTTCCAGTGCATCAATTGATGGATGGCGAAAACACATCATCCGTTGTGTTTCAAAGCCTCGCTGAGCAGGGTTGTCGACCGAGTAAGGCAGGGCCATGACCTCAATCGAACCACGAAGCCATCCTTCGTTGGTCACTAAGTGTTGCATCCACGGACCAAGGTCTGGATTGGCGATGTCGACAAATTGGAAGGATGCGCTTCGAGGATCAAACCCTTGATCCTCAAGCAACTGGGCACCTGCTCTTGGCCGGTGGAACACCGTGAGCACCGGTTGACCATGTTCAATCATGTCGCCATGGAGTTCCATCAATTTCCGTTCTTTTCGTGGGCACATCAACATCAAGGTCATCCTTGCAGCCGCTGGGTCCCATATTTCGCCCCATCGTGCATCGGCTTCGTTCTTGAGTTGACCAATGGTCATGTCGGGAATCATTGCTGTAATACCCATGCTCGCACCAATTCCTTCGGGGTGTTGTACGCATTTATGCCTACTGCTGTTTCGGAAGCCTTTGTTCAATGTAGGCCTGTTCTGCTAGAAGCATGGTGCCTCCCGCAGCGCCTCGAATGGTGTTGTGCGATAGAGCAGAAAACTCAACAGTGGTTGAATCAACCATTCGAATGGAACCAACAACCACAGCCATGCCTGCTTTGAGGCTCAAACTTGGGTCAGGGTTGGCCGGGAAACCGTTTCCATCAGCCCAAAGGTGCTGTTCTGGATTGATGACGTCTACGATTTGAATCGATGTTGCCGGTGCGCTGGGGCTTGCTTGAAGCGCTTCGTTGAAACGGTGATTTCCAAAGCAATCAATCACGGCTTCAATGCTGGCTTGACGGTGCAGTGACACTGTGGCAAAGATCTGATGCCCGTCGAGTCTGGTTACTCGCTTGCATTGCACTTCCACATCAAATGCAGCACTGAGGACATGCCTGTCGGCATGGTCGAAGGTAGGATGCTTTTGATGAACGCTACCTGCATCATCTGTTTCACGAAGGCCAGAATGTGGACTTCCAAGCACATGAAGCAACTCAGCACTGGTTTTTTCAGCCTCGCCCGGGATTAAGTTGGAATGATTTCCTCGCCTTGCCTCATGGCTCAGCAGCAAGTCATACCCTGCTCCGGAAAGCGCTTGCTCGCTGTTCATTCGAACACCTGCGATTCCAAAGGCTTCACTGAGCGCTGCCACCGGAACTGCCAACGGTATCAATGTGCAATTTGTGGCACATGCCAACATCTGTTTTTGGGAACCAAAATGAATCATGTGCCCTGGATTGACATCTGGGATGACCAGAGGAACGCCGTCACAACGACGAAAAGCACTTGAATTTGAGAACACCGCAATGCCCGCAGATGCCAGTTCCAGTTCCAAAGGGTCAGCAACATCTGCAGGGATGCAAGAAAACGCCACTGTCACATCGAGTGCTCGAAGCGTTTGCACCAGATCTTGGTGTGCAGCATCCAAGATTTGAATCGATGGCAGTTCAGGCCGTGGCTCCTCAAGGTTCCACGCCACTGAATCCAATGCGAGACCGGCTGTTCGTTTGCTTCCAACCACCGCTACGAGCCTAAACCATGGGTGATGGCTAAGTCGCTGTTGCATGCGCTGAGCGACAAGGCCTGAAGCCCCTAGGACCACGGTGTTGTGGCGCTGCATGGCGGATGCTCACGCCGGTTTGTTTTGAGCCTTGTTGGTCAATCAAGGTTCAAGTTCCCTTCACCTGGCGTTGATTGTGGGGGGGTTTTGAAGATCCGCCGCACAAGTAATTTTCGAAGAATGTTCCATCCATCCTTCACAGAACCAAGTTTTGCTTCACCAAGGCGGCGGGAATATCGAATAGGAATGTGAACCATTTCAAGCTCTTCTAATGCACACGATGTGTACATCTCCGCCTCGATCTCAAAGCGCATTGAATTGAGTTTTAGCATGCCGATAGAGTGGCGAGTGAACCCCCAGTAACCTGAACACAAATCGTTCATCGGCACCCCATATAACGCTACGGCGCACCACGTTAGGATGTGGTTTCCAAAGTAATTGACTTGCGTCATTGCATCTGGATCCATGTCGCCTTTCAACCGATCACCGACGGCCACATCAGCACGACTTAGCCCTTTGAGTATCTTCGGAATCTCTTCTGGGTGGTAGGTCCCATCTGCATCAAGCATCACCAACGCATCTGCTTCACTTCTCAGAAATGCCGCAAAACCTTGCCTCATCGCAGCGCCTTTTCCTTTGCCATGCTGCTGGAGGGTCGAACAACCAAGTGCCTCAGCAATTTTGATTGTTCCATCATCGCTGCCACCATCGACGACAAGGACCTGAACATCCCATCCAGATGCTCCAAGTGCACTGCGGGGGATCCTTGGGACCACCTCGGTAATTCCTTGCGCCTCGTCAAGGGTTGGAAGGAGCACCATCACGCGCTTCATGGTGTGGGGTAATCTTACTCGGTTTTCATCGCTTCGCTTCATTCAGCGTTCACGCCCTGTATTCTACCCAATGGAGGCGTATGCCCGTTCGGTCGAACAAAGCATCGCCTCGACCAGAAAAACCAATCGGGTTGATCCAACGCCCGCTCAAAGAATCGCTTCCGCTCCAATCAATGTTGAGTTCTAATTCATCGGTAGTGGGTTCAGTTAATGCGGCGCAGGTCGAATGCCAACCGGCATCGACGTTGTGTTGAATGATGTTGGTTGGTGTGTTTTCGCCAATTGTAAATTCAAATTTGTCAAGGTTTCCGACGGCTTCAAAAACGATACATACCGTTCCGTTATCGATAGCGTCTGAAGGTGGGTGAAACGCTACGCTTGTATCGGTGCCTTGCTCGATGAATGCTCGTTTCTCTCCGAGATCAAACGGGTCCCTGAACCTGTGGTCTCGCCATGGATCCTCTCGCATCAAACATTGGCCATCACACGAAGCGCTCTGAACGGATTGAAACTGGGTTGGCTCAGACGAAGGACGCTCATCAAAAACCCACAAGGCGCTCCCAAAATGTTCGTTCACGATGGACCAGTGAGCGGATGTACCAAGGTACCACCCGACTGTTCCAATCGGGGAGGAGACGGCATGCGTGATGTTGAGCGCGATGATGGTTTCGGGGTCATTACCGTACACTGCAGATGTGGCTCTTGCCTGGATTGACTCTTCTAACTGGACCAACCCGAGGGTCGGTAAACTTGTGAATTGGACATTCGAGGGGGCGTCGAGCACGTAACCCCAGTGGGCATTTTCAGAGAACACGATGCTCCCCTGGGGTAACCCCCTGATGTCCTCCATCAAGGCAACATCCCCTTGACTTTGAGGGCGAAGTTCGTCATGCTGGCTTACTTGAACGAGCAAGAGGTTGCCTAAGAGGATACCAATCATCACGCTCGCCATCAACCCAGTGACGACATGTCGATGAAGATGAGGATCCCATCCAATTCCCATGAACCCCCTTTTTTGATCAACAGCGGTCAGGTTTGTGCTGTCACTCCACATCAATGCAAATAAAGCGGCAAGCGGGATATGGAAGGCATGCAATCCCATTGAATACAGCACATAGGAAAGGAGTGACAAAATTGGAATTTGTTCAAGCCCTTCGATCAAATGGATTCCACTCAGCAGCCACAAACCAGCAAACCAAGTGCTGAGCAACATTCCTTCAACGGTACCCCGAAGTCGCCATGATGCAAACAGACCACCCACCAGCAACAAAGCGTTGTAGGTTAACAGGGGGCGTCCGCCTTGCCAACCATATTCAGCAAATACAGCAGCATCAAGCATTCTCGGGGCCAAGACCAGCAACGCAATTGCCGCCGCCGCCGTTAGTAAAGCGGCGCTTGAAATCAGAAGTTTTTGCATGCCTGCGCCGTACTTCTCATCCAATCGGAGCCCGATGACAAGGTGCGCTCCCATAAGCATACCAAGGTATATCGCTCCCGTGGGATGAATCAGCAACACACAGAGGAAGGCCAACATGAATCCCCGTGTGTGGTGCTTGCCGCGAGTTGCCGTTGGACGAAGTAAAACCAAGAGGCCAACAACGAGTCCGAGTTGGCTTGCCACAGTTGGGTAGCCAGAATCAAAGGTTTTTGCGAATAAACCTGCGCCAAACGCCATGCTGAGCATCCCATGGGCGCCAGCACCATGGCGATCCATTGCGCCTCCAACACCCAGCACGAGCACAAAAAGACAGTAATGGCCGAGTTGGAACACCGCCTGGCCAGATGTTAATCCAAGGCTGCCCTGCAGCCACGCAGCAAGGGCAGGGAAAGCGGGTGGGTACGTCCAAAACCCTTGATTCGTACCTGGTAACACCATGGAACCCGATGCGTGAATTTGTCCGCTTAGCATCGAAAATCCAATCCAATCCACGCCAAACGGGAGGGTTTGCAAAAAGGGAAGTGTCAAGCAACTAAGCGCCACAACCCCGCTGAGAACAAATGGCCATGGTTTTCTGTTTGATTGAAACCAGCGTTGTGCGGTTACTTCTTCGCTCAAGGACTCTTCTTGGGGCGAGGTGATTTCTCCATGCATTGCCGCCTCCAGCGCTTGCCATGGCGTTAGTGCCTTCTTGTCATCGCTGCGCCGTTGGATATGTGCAAGACTAAATGCATTGAGCAATAACAAACACGCTGACATCAATCCCCATGACCATAGGTTCGTGTACAGCAGAGCCCCACCGACGCCGAAGGTCAACAAAAGGCCCAAAGCAGGCGTGAGCAAGGATTTACGCCACCGGTCAGCACTTCCGTCGAGCACCCTGCACAACGCATAGCCCGGAATGGCCGTGACCGCAAGCAGGAGCATAGCGGTCAAGAGCATGTACGAGCATCATGGTTCAGGTTTTCATTGTTCGGCCAACAATGAAAAGAAAGTCCCTGATACCAAGGCCATGTCCTGTACTCCGGAAGGGTTTGCTCCAGTGGTGCACATGGACCAACCGTATTGGGTGTTCAACTTCACCAAAGGTCCTGCTGAAGGGTGGACATGCCCCTATGTGTTCCAGATTGGGCGCTACGATGAGGTGCGACCGGGCATGTACCTTACAGCCTTGTTTGGGGGTGAACGGGACTTGCATGTAGGGGTCGATATAGGCGCTCCAGTTGGGACTGCAGTTCATTCATTTGCAGACGGCAAGATTCACTCCTTTGGCATCAACAATGAGGATGGATCCTACGGGCCCACACTTGTTCTGGAATACCAACTTTCATGGCCTCCAACGCCCAACAATGACAACCCTGTTCAGACCATATGGGCCTTGTACGGGCATCTTTCGACGGCGAGCCTCGAAGGAAAAGTCATTGGCGCATTGGTCAACAAAGGCGACTGCATTGCCTACATGGGTCACAAGCAAGAGAACGGTGGCTGGGAGCCTCACGTGCATTTTCAGTTGTCCATCAATGAACCACTTGTACCGGATTTACCAGGGGTTGTGCGCCGTTTGGACCGTGAACAGGCCCTACATGATTATCCAGATCCACGCCTTGTCATGGGCCCACTGTATTGATCAGTCGACCGAGTCTAAGTGCGCTTTCAAGGCTGAAATCGGACCGATTGAAGCTGGATCCTTACCGTGTAAAAATGATAATGCGAGTGAAATCCAATCGGTAAGGAGGCAAAGATGGAGCATCGCTTCAAGCAAACTTCTTCCTTCGCCTTCAATCTTCCAAGCGTAATCTGTGGCAGCATGAGCAATCATCCAATCCATCCGCTGTTGGACCCGCTTGTGCATGCCTTTCCAAGTCAGCAAAAGCAGAACATGTTCGATTCCACTTGCATCTCGGTCTTCACCAATTCCGCCCCAAGCAACGCTTTCATTGTGGTTCATTTCTGGAACAATCCCTACACGGGCAAAACGGGCAGCGTTTTCGTTGAGCTGGTTTCTGTATCTGTTGAGTACAGGGGTCAATTCAGTTGGTCCAAGAAGTGCAATTGGGCGGTCGACCATGCACATCGCTAACTGGGCAATATCGCCATCGGGGTCTTCAAGAATATCAAATCCATCCATAGCCGTCTGTAAGCGAGTCAACATGGCTTCATCGGCCCCTTCCGGAGGGAAAGGCAGAATGCCAAGATGACGCAACAGGCCAAGTTGCCGGCTAAAGATGTGTCCAAAAGCGCTCCTCGGAGGTTGGCCGCCGATTGAGGGAATCAAGTAACATTCAGGATACAATTCGGGAAGTCCTGCCAACTCACCACCTGTTGAAATAGCGATTGTGGTGGCCCCAGCTTTGAGGGCTGTTTCGGTGGCCTCAAGCGTTTCTTCAGTGTTGCCGCTGTGGGATGTTGAGAGCACAAGCCAGGATTGGTTCCACCATGCAGGCAGAACGTAATCGCGTTGCACATGCACTGGGACGCTTCCTTGAAACGAGGCAAGTGCCGATAGGAATTCTCCACCAGCAGCAGAGCCGCCCATGCCAAGACAAAGCACGCCGTTCCACTTTTTCCGGCTTAAGGTTTCAATCCATGGAAAACGTTCTGTTGTTGCATGAGCCAAGCCTTGGCGTAAATCATCAACAAAGGCACGGGTGTAGCCAATCATGCCTTCATTGTCGAGCGCCTTTGCCAAATCGACAAGGCTGGCTGAATGTTCATCCGGATGGGCTGGATTTTGGTTTTGGTCTGTCATGCCTCACCATCTCCATCATCGCATCCAAGGTGATGTAAAGCCGTCCACTCACCTTCAATTCGTGTAACTCGTGCTTGTCGCTTCTTTTCATGGTCCCAAGGCAAGCGTATCGAGGCCATCTGCCAAGTTGTTGGGTCCAAAAACTCACCAACAGAGGCATCTTGGGTGATTAAGTCCACAACAGAATGCTCTTTCATTTGTGTGACGACATTGGCGGATTCTAAATCCCTCCAACTTGCTCCTGTTCGCTCTTGACGATCGATTCGACTCATAATGGCTCCTTCTTTGGTCCATGTCGCTGGCCTCCACAAACGGTCACGCCAGCGCAAAACATCACCGATGTCATAACCGGGCTTTCGGTAGAGGAGCGTGAGTCGTGTGACATCAACCCCATCTTTGCGGCCTGCTACTGTGTTTGATTCTGAGACTTGTCCACCGTATTCAGTGACCAAGTGGCGCCCCCATGTGCGCGCCAATCCTTTGCTCCCGAGTACGATGTCATAGCCTCCAGTTACCGGGCCCTCGGATGTGATGAAGAACATTGGATCATCTGCCATTTCTTCTAAGACCTTGTCCAATGTTGCCCGCAGTGCGGTGAACTCATCTTCACTCAGGCGACGACCTGTCGATCTCAACTGGACCGTTGCTTCGAAGTAATTTCCAGCCCTGCGGGTGCAGGTCAGGCAAACTCCATTGGCCATTCTTGCACGTGTAGTGTGTTCTTCATTGAACTCTAATCCTTCGATGGTGCCTCCAACTTGCAGGTGCAGGAGCGTGTGCCGGTCAGAAACAGTTCGGGTTTCAAGAGCCAAGCCAATGTTTTCAGCATCTTTGTGAATGTGGACGTAACGCTGAATCAATTCATCCCAAATTTCCTCTTCTGAAATCTGGACCCATTTGCCTTGTATTTCCACGATGCCACATCGTGCACAGCGAACCCATGGGATGTTTTCTGGGACTTCGACAAGTTTGATTCGTTTGCGAAGGCACGCTTCACACATGCGATCTCCATACAACGGGGGATCAGCGCCACATACGAGGCAAAATTCACCTCCAAGTTTGCTTGTCATGGGATTACCTCAAGGTGACGCTCGTGGTTCTCGACTTGAACCTGTGGCTTGGCTTGGACGTTACTCCACCTGTTTTTTGGCAATCTCATCAGCGTCGGACTCAGCAATCCCAATACTTGATTCAACAGACTCAAGACGCGCTTCGATAGTCTTCGATCGGTTCACGACCGTCCATGTCCAAATTGCAATGCCAGCAATCATACCAAGATACGCCACGGTGAGATAGGTCATTCCTTCCATTCAATTCCTCCATCAATATGCTTCTGTGCTCGTTCCAAGCGTTGTTCGAATCCGGTGATTCGCATGGACATCAAGATGTGTCCCAGAATAAAAAGAGTGAATGAAACAGCTCCAATCAACAGCACAAAGGCCATATCGCCGGAAAGAGATCCGCCATTATCGCCCGAACCAATCACTGGGCCTGGATGCCGAATCTCCCATATTCGGGTGGCGATGTATGTAAAGGGCACAAGCACAAAACCGTAGAGGCCAAATGTGGCGAATGTGTCTCTTGTTTCGACGCCATCGGGTTGAGATTGACGGCCAAGAACCAGGAAGAGGGCCAGCAGCGTCAACAGGCCAAATGTATTGAGGCGGACATCGGTCCAATCCCACGGAGTTCCCCATTCTGCCGCACCCCAGACGCATCCCGACCAGACGGTGATGAGGCCGCAAGCCAAACCGGCTTCAGCACCTGCGACATGGAGTCGCCAGCCAAGTGGGCTGCGCTTGAAGAACCACATCGCAGATCCGGTAAACAGCACACCGAAGGCGATGAATGCAGACCATGCAGCGGGAACATGCCAGTAAAAAATCCGTTGGGCGGCGGGAGATTCGAAGGCGTCAATGGCAACGCTTGGTGCCCACTCGAAGGCAAGGTAGAGGGTGGTCATCACTCCAAGGAAGCCCAAGCCGAGGAGGGCTTCCGCACTTCGGCTCGTCATGCTTTGAACCCAGTGGTTCCCCTTCTTGAACTTGGGCGTTCTCACAAGCCGGCGGCCAAACTTACCGCCAAAGCCCACGGTAAGATGAAAGCCGGCATCAGAAGGCGGACAAAGACTGCATTTGGTCGTGCAAGCCTACGGATGGAATTGTGGAGCAGGCGCATGCCAGTCATGGATAATTCACAGATGACTGCGCCTAAGAGAACCAAATTGAGTTCCACGCCATCAGTGAATATGTAACTGGAAAGAATCGTCATTGCCGCACCGATTGCAATGCCTAAGCCGACAGCAGACGGGATACGTTGTCCGTGTGCTCGCCACCAATCTTCAGCGCGCTGTTCCATCATGAGGCTGGTGGTAGGATCGCCGGCCAATCCTGCGGCAAAAGCAGGAGCAAGAATGCCCCCTGTCACCCACAAACCGGGTGGGAGAATCGAAGGGTCACCTAATGCAAGTGCGCAGCCCAGAACCATGAGGGCTGCGAGGCCGTTTCGCGCTAAACCTGAACGTGTGGATGCGCTGTACCTGTGGCCTGTTCTAGTGAGCAATTGTGCCTTGTTTGAAGGGTGTCCGATACGCGTCCATGCCTCCGTAGAGGTGGACGTCTGAGGTTTCTTTGAAGCTAAATCATGGAGGTGAGTGCCTGCGGAAATAACCGTGGGATTGTGCGAAGCGATCAAAAAGCCATGCCCTGCTGCGGCAAGCGATTGGACATGCAGAACAAATGTTTTCAATGCCTTTTCATCAAGTCCTGCATCCGGTTCATCCAAAAGTACGAGGGTTGGGTTATCCGAAACCATCGCTGGGATCAGGCCTGCGAGAACGGCTACCTTTCTTGCTTGACCACCTGAAAGATGGGCGATGAGGTCATGTGCTCTGTGGCCGAGCCCGTACGCCTTAAGAAGAGGTTCGAGTTCCAAATCTTTTCCTGCATGATTTGCTACTGTCGTGAGGTGATTGTGGATGGTTTCACTGCCGATGACACCGTTCTCTTGAAGCGTCAATCCAAAGGGTCGTATTGGATTGATTCGACGCCCATCAGAATGGAATGTTAGGCTGCCATGGTGACGAACAGCACCGTGTTCAAGAGGAAGCAACCGAGCAGCGACCTCGATCACCGTTGATTTTCCAGCCCCGTTTTCGCCGTAGAGAATGATGATGTCTTTGGAATCAAGTTGCAGATCAAACGACGATAAAACGACGCCCATGCCCCGGCGAACTTCTGCGCCTTCGATGCTGAGAAGGGGTTCTGCCATGGTTTTGCCACATGAGGGTTTGGCATCAATGCTCCCCTTCTTCCATCCACCCCATGAACTCAAATGATGGCTCAGCATGGAATGAATCATGGCCACTGGGATGGACACGTTCGGGGCCGGTGAATGGCTTCTGCTCGGCCTGTGGGTCACTGCTTTGTGTTGGCCTGTTTTTTCTGCGTTCAGGCACAAATCGTCGCTCGCTCTCTCGCTTACCGTTGGCCTACTTTTGGCCTACCTTGTGCAGGTAATTTACCTCTTTGTTATGCGACAAGAATGGCTAGGTCCTGATTCTTGGTACATGTGGTCGGACTTTTGGCTTGTTCCTTCCCGAACCGGTCTGCTGGAATGGCCTCATACGTTGATTTCCGCCGGTTTTTTGCACAACCCGTTTGATGCGACTCACGTGCTTGGCAACATCTTGGTGATCGCCCTTGTTGGCGTACCGCTGGAGCAACGTCTTGGGATGCGTCGATTTGGTATGATTTACCTTGTAGGTTTGGTGGGCGGCTCCCTTTCGTGGTGGGTGATGAACCTCGACTCCTCGACCCCGTCGCTCGGGGCCTCTGGTGCTGCTTTTGGCTTATTTGGTGCCTACTTGGCGGGATGGCCACGTGATGAAATTGCCTTCCCACTGATTCTCATACGAAAGTGGCCGGTGTATGTCATCGCGTTGATCTATTTCGCTTTGGAAGTCGCCAGAGCATACCAGACCCTTGGTTTACAAGAAGCAAGCGATGTTGCACATATGGCCCACCTTGGCGGTTTCCTTGCAGCGTATTTTGCTCTTCCATACGTCGCCAAAGGGGCACCATATGCTCTAGGAGTTGATGATGGTGGACCGTCTTCCTCAAGTGATGTTCGTTCACGCCTCAACCGGGTGAAAGCAAACATGGCGGACCTCTCTGAGATTGAAGATCCATGGACTGCCAAAGGCCTCGTAATACCCCGTCCTGTGCGGAATTCTTTGGCGAAACTCCGGGCTTCTGGGGATGAACCAGAAACGAGACTGGCGTGGATGGAGCACCTTGCTGAACAGGGCTCGTGTCCGGAATGCAACGCCCCCCTTGGGGTCGTCGAGCGCAGCGGTGGTCCTCAATTGCAATGTTCCGTAGACTCGAGTCACCTCAATTGGCCTGAGTGAAATCTCCCCAAGCCCCTTAGGGGCTGGGGAGGGGACAATTCACGGATACCCTCAAAGGCATGCGCTGTCACCAAAGGAACGAGTGGATGGGCATGATGAACAAACCTTCGCGAAAAACACCCCTCATTTCCCTAATTTTGGTTGCAGTATTTTTGATTGCAGACCTTGGAGCAATGGCCACTCATTCGCAGTCAACCCCATCACAGGAATCAACCGACGTTGCCGCTCCGATTCATGTCGAAGGCCTACCGCCATTGATGTGCGGTGAAGAAGAGTGCATGCGTCCTCTTCGCAACATCGAGCGAGGTGAAAGGTATTCCTCCGAAGCCGATGCTTGGTGGCAAGGCTACGGTCCCGATCTTGACTGGAACGGCATGGACGATCGTCTCCAGCGAGTTTTAGCTGGCGCAGAATCTGAATCTCCAACTGCGATTATGGGTGACGATGGGCGCAAAACAGTGGCTATTGTCGTCGATTATGCTTGGCATCCTGGCGAAAGTGAAATCGAAACATTGCGCAGTATTCTGCGGGCGCACGGATGGGTCGGAGAAGAACAAGGTGCTTGGTTCCAAGTTCTCGATGACATTGATTCTGTGGCGGTCGATAATGTCCCAGTCAGCGCATTGATGGACGTGTATGCCTCCTATGGTGTGGTCGTCATTGAGATGCAAAACGTGATGATTCCATTCAATGATGTTGCTGGAAAAGCCGCTCGGTCAATGCCTTCGGATGTGTATTCACAAAGCGCTTACGAGCGAGATTACATTGGTGAAGAAGTGGTTGTGGCCGTGCTTGATACCGGTGTGGATAATGAACACGAATCGCTGAACGATTTCGATGATATTGATGATGAGCCCGACCAAGATGCGAACTCATATGACGATCAGAAATGGGTTGCAGGCTACGATGCGACCTCTTCAGCAGGAGCCACAGATGGCACACAAGATCCCGACGACGGTAACGGCCACGGAACACACGTCGCAGGGTCAGTCGTAGGCACTGGCGATTCATCCCGTGTCCACATGGGGACCGCTCCTGGCGCTTATTTGGTGGACGTCAAAGTGTTGACCGATTCAGGTGGTACAAATTCTCAAGCCTCGTTGAACGGCATCCAATGGGTCATTAACAACGTCAACACCGATTGGGGCAACAATGCCTCAAGCCGTGGGATTCAAGTTGCTTCCATGTCCTTTGGATCAGCCTCCTCTCCTCTCAATCCAGGTGACCAAGGCGACAATGGATCCGGTGCTGAAGCCCGGCTTGTCAATGACGCAGTAAACGCCTCGATTGTTTGCGTTGTGGCTATGGGCAATGATGGAACCAACCGAGTTCCCTCTCCAGCAAGTGCCGACAGCGCCATCTCAGTAGGTGCTGCTACGGACCGCGGCACTGTCAATCGAACGAATGATAACGTGGCTGACTATTCCAACACCGGACCTCGTATTGATGACAACGATGATGATGAATGGGACGAATTGAAACCCGATATTACCTCCTATGGCTCGGGTATCATGTCTGCCTCAGCACAAACAGGTTCCTCGTTCCCAGGCCAACCAGGGCGGCCTTTGGCCAGCAACGAATACGACGAGAAAGACGGAACGAGTATGGCGACCCCAATTGCTTCCGGGGTTGTTGCAACCATGCTCCAAGCCGAACCGTCCCTCTCGCCGCAAGAAGTCAAAGATATCCTCCGCAACTCATCAGAGCAACGAGGGTCTGCTACTGAGCCATCGATTTCAAACCGCTGGAATGCCGATTGGGGCTTTGGACTCATCGATGCCTCATGCGCCATTGATACAGTGCTTGAGCGCGCTTGCACTCCTCTTGATGGCGGTGCAGGCGTCATCACACCTCCTCCAACTGGAAACGGATCGGGAGACCACGTTTCAATGGAAAAACCGACCAACGGAAGTTGGTGGATTGAAGGCGACCGAGCACGAATCTCTGGGACCGCTGTCGATGGTGACGATGGCGCTTATGATAAGGTACAAGTTCGCCTGGAGCAACATCTTGAATCGGGTAATATTCGTGAATTGCAGGGATGGGTTGATGCAGGAGGCGACGTGAGCAGCTGGTACCTTGATGTGTCTGTAAAGTCCGATTGGATTCGACAAGATGAGGAGTATGTACTCGTGCTTGCTCGCGGTCTAAGCGACGATGGCCAAGAGTCTTCAATCGAAGCGCGTTTCGTTAATTTGGCACGCATGGCCGTCACCCTTGCTGGGCCATCAGTTGGCACATCGCTTCAAGGCTCAGTCGAATTTTCAGGCACCGTGGAAGGCCTCGAACATGACCGGCTTGAATTCAAAGTCGATAGCGGTGAATGGGCGCTTGGTGAAGAACTTGAATTCATGGAAATCGGAACCCAAGACTGGTCGTTCACATGGAATTCAAACAGTGTCGAAGACGGTTCCCACAGACTCGACTTCCGTATGGTCAATGAAAGCGGCGTGGTGACCGATACCGTCCGTCGAACATATGACGTGGACAACCAGCCAGCAGCACCCGACTTTGTGTTTCAGGGATCTGTGGAGATTATGGATCAAGGCCTCCCCGTATATTCTGCAGTTGCAGGAACCGTTCTTGAAATTGACTTTACAATTGCGAACGTCGGGGATTTGGATGCTAATGACGTCTATGTCCGCCTCAATGCACAAGGTTCCACTTCTGAAACATACCCGTCTGAAAAAAGCATTTCGATCCTCAATGAAGGGGACCTCCAACAAATTACCCTCTACTGGTGGGCCACTGAATCAGGGACACAAGAGGTCTCCATCACAATTGACCCAACGGCGCAGCATGCCGACCCAACTCCAGAAAACAACATCTACACGTTTTCCTTTGAAGTCGAGGAACGTCCTGTAGAATCGATGCTTCGATTTTTACCAGGCGCTGTTACCTCAATACCCAACATCCCAGTCCCAGATGAGCCGTACACGGTTCGCCTTCGTGTCGACAACCTCGGCCAAACAGACGCTATCGATTTGACCATCAATCTACAACGACAGTCTGGCGGCCCTGATGGCTGGAGACAACTCGGAACAGAGAGTATTTTGGTCGTTCCTGGTTCCGACACAAGTTCAGGCTATGACGTTGTCAGTTTTGCAATCAATGCAAGCAGTACGGTTGGTGCAGTTGAATTTAGAGCGTTGCTGGAAGGGAATGGTGTCGAGGCTGAATTCAGCGAACATCGATTTACTGTTGTCGTGGATGACGTGTCCCTCGGAGCCCCAGTTGGCATCGACCTTTCGAGTGGTGAAGTTCCAGTGGAGTTCATCGGACTTGAAGATGGAGCATTGTTGTTCACAACCGTTGACGGGGAACTGCATGTTCGAAGCATCACTTCCTCGATGGCGATTCAAACCGATTTGTTGCTTGAAGACATGTGGGGCGGAGAACTCGCCGTCCTGGAACGCTCTGACGGCGTGATCCATGCCTCTTGGACAAGAAAAAGCATCAGTGCTGACGGTTACACCTTAACCAATATTGGAATGACCTCATTGTCAAAGGTGGAAATGGTGACTCCAGTCCACTACCAAATGCCATCACAGAAGTTGTCGGAAGGATCGTACTGGGGTCTTGCCATGTCAGAGTATGAAGATACTGTTGTTCTGGCAGGTTATCACCGAGACATAGCAACCGCCGGGTCTTGGCAAGACGTCACCTCGATTTTCACCCTCGTCTCAAACAATCCTGATAGCCCGACAAGTTGGGGCAATCCAATCAATGTTCTCTCGGACGTCGATATCCGTCCGTCTAAAGGAGACCCGCTTGCGATCTCCTATGGCGAAGAGAACCTTCACATCATCTACCAAGAAATGCGAGATGATGTTACGGGAATCAATCGCGTTGGCTTGATGTACACTCATGGAGACCCCACCCTGTCTTCGTGGAGTTTCCAATCCTCCATTGGTGATGATGCTTCGAACGCACAACTCATTGTCACACAATCAAATGATGATGACGTGCTGACAGCGGCCTGGA
>MDSY01003970.1_pt1 | contig 16717 bp, 5 predicted proteins | sample 811131 | NCBI WGS metagenome assembly MDSY01 (sample SAMN05326643, study PRJNA326480) | marine metagenome | isolation source: seawater | place: Atlantic Ocean: South West | collected 2010
CGCACGACATCGAAGCGCACGCGGTGCGTCGCGGCGTCGGCGGCCGCCGAGCCGTTGACATGCAGCGCAACGCGCCCCAAGAAGCTTGCACGGCCCGCCGCGTCGGGCTCGAGGCGCGGCGGCGGCGACGGTAGCGCATACCGCCCCTGCGTCGCCTCGCCGCGAAGGCCGCGCGGCGCGCAGCGCTGCAGCTCACGCAGCGCGCGCAGCGGCTCGAGCGCGAGGGCGAGTGACAGCGAGGGGCAGGTCTCGGCGGGGTCGATGGCGGCGTAGCGCAGCACGAGGCGGTACGGCGTCGGCGCGGCAGCGAGGACGAAAGTGGCGGCGCCCCGGCCCGTGGGGTGCGCGGCGGCGGTGACGGTGGCGGCAGCGGCGGCGGCGACGGCGGCGGCGGCGGCGACGGGGTTGCCGAGCGCGGAGACGCGCCCTGCGGGGCCGCCGGGCGTGACGACGGGGATCACCTCGGTGCGCGCCGACGAGGCGACGAGCAACACGCGCAACACGCTCGGCCGCGCGACGAGGAAGCTCACCGGCTCCGACTCCATCGCCTCCGAGCCGTGCGCGGCCCCGCGCGCGCGCGCCTCGGCGAGCTCGAGCCGCGCCACATGCAGTCGCGCCGCGCCTAACTCGGCGCTGCCCAGTCCGCTCGCGCCGATCCGCGGTGGCAGCGCGTCGGCCGCGCCGCACGCGTGCGCCGCGGCACCGGGCGCACCCAACTGCAGCTCGAGGTCGTAAGAGGCGCAGCGGCCGAGGTCGGCGGGCGCGGGGTAGGCGAGGCCGAGCACGAGGCGGTACGAGCCGGGCGCGAGCGTGCGGTGGAGCTCGAGCACATTGCCGCGGCTGCTGGCCGTGAAGTGCGTCAGCACGGGCGGCGGCGCCCCCTGCCCGTCGGCAGCCCCACCCCCGGTCGCCTCCGAGTGGGGGCCGAGCATGTGCACCGCCGCGACCAGCGCGTGCCGCGCGAACGAGTGCTCGCAGCGCAGGTGGAGCGCGGCGGGCGTGGGCACGAAGAACTCCTCAGCCTGCAGCGGGCCGCCGCGCTGCAGCGTGGCCGACGAGATGGTGAGGCCCGTGCCGCGCTGCACGAAGGTGTGGCTGCCGCGCCGCCGTTCCGGCGCCGGCAGCGGCGCGTCAGCGCGCTCCGGGTCGCACGCGTCGAGCAGCGGCGGTGTGGCGGAGCGGTCGGCGGACGACTCCTCCGCCTCCTGATCGCGAGTGAGCTGCGCGAGAGGCACCACAGAGAGCTCCGCGTTCACCTCCACCTCGGCCTGCTCGGGCGGCGCCGGCGCCCCCCCACCGCCAAAGGCACTGTACACCGCGCTCCAGAGCGACTGCAGCAGCCCTGAACCCAAAGCAGCCCCGACCCCACGCGTCTCCGCCGCCCCCGCGCCAGCGGCGCGGGCCGCATCGATCGGCCCGAGCTGCGGCGGGGGCTCGGCGCCGCCGCCGGGCGCGTTGGCGTCGTAGAATGCAAGACGGAGCACGTAATCTCCGGGAGGGAGCTCGGCCGCCAGCAGTTGCAGCCGCGCCTCGTGAGCAGTGCGGCTCGTGTTGACCTTGGTGGCGTCCCCCACCGTCTCGCCGCCCAGCTTCGCCCACTCCGACCGAGCGTGCAGCGACCAGCCGCCGCTGCCGCCCTCGCCGCCGCCTTTGCCTTTGCCACCGCCGCCTTTGCTGCCGCCACTGGCAGGCAAGCCGGCCGCTGCTGCCTCCGCGCCGTCGCTGGTCCTCCGAAAGACGAGCAGAGTGAGCGGCTGTGGCGCGCGCGCCAGCACGTGCATGCGCAGTAGTGAGAGCGTGCGCGTGCGCAGAGGTATGTCGAGGCGGTGGCTCGCGTCAGGCACCAGCCGAAAGTCGCCGTGCAGATGGACCCGGCCGGCCGAGCCACGGCCAAGGAAGGCAACGCGCTCGAGCGAGGTGGGGAAGCGGAGGAACGGAGCGGGGCGCGCGGGCGAGGCGGCGGCTAATGCGCCCGCGGGCGCGCCCGCCGCGCCGACGAGCGCGGCGAACGAAAAGTAGGCGCAGCCGCGCAGCCGGCGCGGCGGTGGCGCGGCGTTGGACGGCTCGCGCAGCTCGAGCGTGTACTCGCCGCGGGGCAGCCGCGGCACCAACAACGTCGAGCGGCCTTCGCTTGCCTCTCCGCGCCACTCTTCGGTCTCGACTGTGTCACCGCTCGCGCGGCGCTTGAGCCGCACCACCAGCGGCCCCACGGTGAAGGAGTAGCCCACCTTAGTGAGTATAGCAATAGTCAGTATAATAATCATAGTCAGTATAGCCCCCACAGTAAAGGAGTAGCCCACCTGCCATGTCCATGTCCATGTGCAGTGCACGCGGTGGTGCACAGGCAGTTCGCACGCAGCGCACACGCAGCGTGCATGCCCCACGGCAAGGGCGGGGGGGGGTGGCGCACCTCGGCGCGCAGCCGCACCGGATTCTCGACACTGAAGTCGCTCGAGTGCACAAGGAGGCTCGCGGCGGGCTCACCCCTGGCCGCTTGCCCGAAGCAGTAGATGGGCGGAGCAGTGCGGTCGGAGCGGAGCGGCGAGAGCAGACCGACGCCGAGGCCGAGCGGTGTCGCGTGGTGCAGCCAAGGCAGGCCGCGCCGCCGTTTCTTCGGCCCACCATGGCCGCCGTTGAAGCTGCGCTGCTGTGCGCGCGTGCCGCCGAGCACACCCGAGGGCATCACGGGCAGGTTGGGCTTGCCGTGCGGGCACGAGGCCACGCCCGCCTCCTCGCGCGCGGGCGGCGCGCGCCCTGGCGACGCCGCGCGCTGCGCGCGCGCGGCGGTTGCGGCGGCGCGGCGCGTCAGCAGCAGCTGCTTGAGCTCGTGGTGGGGCGAGATGGCCCACTCGAGGCCGAAGCCGCATGGCGCCTCCGCCCGCGCGGCGAGCGTGTAGAAGCTAAGCTCGAGCACGTACCGCCGCCCTGGCCGCAGGATGGTCGAGAGCATGCGCGCCCCACCCCGCTCAAGGAGGTCAGGCTGCTGACCCACGTCACCGCGCGCTTGGGGGTCGATCTCCCCCGCCTCTCCGCCGCCGCCGCCGCCGCCGCCTCCCCCGCCTCCCACTTTGATCACTTCTTCCTCCTCATTCTCGCCCTGGCCACGCTTTCCGCCACCGCGCCCACCGCGCTCATCTAGCCCATCTAGCCCGCCGCGGCCACCGAGCCCACCGAGCCCACCGAGCCCACGCTGGCCTTGACCTCCGCGACCCGCGCCCGCCCGGCGCCTGCGAGCGAACGTCTCCCCGTCGTCGTCCTCGTCTTCCTCCTGCGCGACGTCTCGAGCTCGCCCGGGCTGCCTCTCGTCGTCAGTGGCGCCGCCGCCGCCGGCGGTGCGGCAACAGTACGCCGCGTAGCCGGTGCCTGAGCTCCAAACAGTGTCCGCACCGCACTGCACCAGCGTGCCGGCCGTGACGTTCTCGCGCCCACCGCACCACCGCTCGCCATTTGCGCGGAAGCCAACCCACCGCTGCTCGGTCTGCGCCTCTGTCGAGGCGGCTCCGCCATTGGTCCACCCGCACACGCACGCATCTGCCGGGGCGAGCAGCAGCTCGCTGGGCGCGCACAACTCGCCGCGCCGCGCCGCGCACGCCGCCTTGGCCGCCTCGTGCGTCCTGTGCGGGCCACGCTCGAGTAGCAGCTGCCTGGGCGGCGCGCTGCCTCGGTCGGCGCGCTGCGAGAGCGGCGTCCACTCGCCACTCAGCAACGCAGCGCGCTGCGCTGTCTCGGTCCAGCGCAGCGTGAGGCCGATGGCGAGGCCGGCGGGCGGCGTCACGAGGACGCGCAGCGCCGACGCGACAAGCACAGAGAGGGTGACGGTGGCGGAGGGCGGGCGGGTGGCGCCAGCTCCGAGTGGGGCGCTACTGGGACGGCGCGGCGCCGTTCGCTTCGGGGTGTAGATGTCGCCGTGCGGCTCGTGCGGCACGCGCCACTCGGCCGCCTCGTGCATGGCGCCATCGCGGCGCAGGAAGCGTACCGTGTCGAGGGTGGGCGGCAGAGTGGGCCACGCCGCGCACTTCCCGCCCGTCGCGCCCGCCGTGCCAACCCCGCCTTGAGAGGCGCCGTCGGCTTGGACCGACACCTCCAGGTCAAAGGCGAAGCACGGCAGCAGCGCGTGCACCTCCTTGGGCAGCGGTAGCGGCTGCGTCACGTAGAGCGTGTACTCGCCGGGCGAGAGCGCCATGTCGAGCGTCGCCACGTTCTTACCGTAGGCGCCGCCCGCCGCGTACTCGGTGGGGCCGCGCGTGCCGCTGCTGCGCGTGCTGCCCGCGGCGCCGCCGTTCGCCGACGCCCCGTAGCCGCCGACGCCGCCATGGTGCCGGCCGCCGCCGCGGGCCGCGTGCACACCGAGGACGCCGCTACGGCCGGAGGAGCGTTGCAGCAGCGTCAGGCGGAGATCGGCCGTCGCGAAGTCGGAGCCGAGTTCCGCCGCCAACACGGCGCGCCTGGCGCCCACCTCGAAGCGCAGCTCGCCGAGCACGTGCGCGCGGTGCGAAGTGGGTGCGCGGCGGAAGGTGGCGTGCGCGTCTGAGAGCGCAGCGGCACGGAAGGTGCGCCGCGGCAGCGCAAGCAGCGGGCGGCGCGCATCCACGAGCAGCTGCTCGAGGCCGGTCGCGTCGGCGCCGAGCCCCGGCCAGCGCGGCAGGTCGTCGGCGCCGTCGGCCGAGCACGGCAGCAGCTGCAGCGGCGACGCGGGGCGATGCGGCCGCGGCTGGAGCGGCGCGATCGCCAGGTGTAACTCGATCTGCACGCAGCTGCAGTGCGCTGGCAGCACACGCCGTGCCGCGCCGCCACCGCCGCCGCCGCCGCCGCCGCTACCACCGCTGCTGCCGCCGCCGCGCCCGCCCGCCGCCGCGCCGCCTGCCGCCGCCGCCTCGTCACACTCCTGGCCGGCGCTCGTGAAGCTGAGCTCGAGCTGCCAGACGCCCGCGTCGAGCACCACGAGCAAGTCGTCCGCCTCTTTGTGCGGCGCGTCCGCCTTGGCCCACAGCCGCCGGCCAGAGCGCGCTCGCACCACGAAGTCGACGTTGACGTGCGCGTGCGGCGGGTGGTGCAGCCGAAGCAGCGAGCGCCGCTCGAGCTGGAATCCGATGATGTGACTCGCGGCGGGCGGCACGGCGAAACGGTCTTCGAGGTGGAGCGAGCCGGAGGCGTCGAGGAGCCGTGGCCCGTTGAGCGTAAAGGGCAGCGGCGCTGCCTCTCCCTCGGCACACCCCGCCGCCGCCGCCGCCGCCGCCGCCTCGTAGCGCAAGCGCAGCTCAAAGTCAAACGGGACGCACGGCAGGCCGGCCAACGGAGCGGCGGCCTGGGCGCTTGGCTGCGCCGTGCTGGAGGCGGCCTCCGTAAACACCGAGGCGTCGGGGAAGTTGGTGGTGGGCTGCGCCGCCGGCTTGGGCACCGGCGGCTTGGAGGTCGGCAGGTAGAGCCAGAGGGCGTAGGTGCCGGGGAGCAGCCGCGCATGCAGCAGCCGCTGATTGTGCGCGCCCGCGCCGGCGCGGCAGCGGGTGCCCCCCATGCCGACGCCGTGCAGCCGCCCCGCCGTGTCGGCGTCCACCTCGGCCGCCGCGAGCGCGGCGGCCTCCTGTAGCTGCTTCGCCGCCTCCATGGCGTCACCCACCGACTCGGCCGCCGCCATCTTGTCTGTGGCACGCATCAGGTCGAGCTCGACTTGCGCCACTTCGTCCGCCGCGTGCTCGTCCCCCGCGTGGCTTGTGCCCGCCGCGCCGCAGTGATCGGGCTTCGCGCCGTGCGGCAGCGCCTCGAGCATCAGCGCCACGTCTGCCAGCGCGAAGCTGGAGCCGAGCGCCGCGCTGAGCTGCGCATCGTGCCCGGGCCACGCCCCCACCGTGAAGACCACGCTCCACAGCCACGGGTGAGGCAGCCCGCTCGGAGAGAGCCGCGGCAGCGGCGGCGGCAGCGGCACGCTGTAAGGCCCGGCGTCGCCCGCCACCTGGAGGCTCGCACTACGCGGCCCCAGCACAAACGGCCGCGCCGCGCTCCCGTCGGCCGCGCCGCCGCCGCGGCCGCCCACCACTGGCGTGGGCAGCCGCTTAGTGCACGCGTCGCCCAGCCAACCTGTCTCGACTGCCAGGTCGTCGAGCCGCACAATGCTCAGCTGCAGGTCCACCACGTCGCACCCGCTGCCGCCCCCTGGCACGGCGGCGGCAGCACCGCCACCTCCGCCTCCAAGGGTATAGTAGAAGAGCTGCAGGGCGTACCTGCCCGGCTCGAGACTCACCTCGATCACCTCCTCGCCACCCAGCGTCGACGAGCCCTGCGCCACCATCACCGCGCCCGTGCTCGCGTTGCGCTGCTGCGGCGCGGATGGGGCCGAGCCGGCCCCGGCCTCGAGCCCATCCCCGGCCTCGTCTCCACCCCCGGCCTCGGCCTCGGCCTCGGTCATAGGCAGCAGGGCGGGCAGCCGGAGCAGCGCCAGGTCGATGTCGATCGCGTGCGGCGCTGCGTAGACGCGCAGCCGCGACGCCGCGCGTAGCGTGAAGCTCGTGGTGTGCGCGCCACGCCGCGCGTCGAGAAAGTACGAGTCCTGCAGGTGGAGCCGCCCCGCGCCGCCACCCAGGAAGCCAATCGAGTCGAGCGAGCTCGGTAGCAGCGGCGCCTCGCACGCCGCCGCTGCCAGCCCCTCCTCTGCCTCCTCCGCCTCGTCGTCCTCGTCGTCGCCCGGCTCGACCTTCGCCTCGCTCGCGGCCTTCGCCTTGCCCTCTTCGCCCTCCTCGCCCTCCTCGCCCTCCTCGCCCGCCTCGCCCTCCTCCCCCGCCTCCCCTGTGCCAAGCGCCTCCGTAGCCCGTGCCCAGTGCGACGACAGCCGCGCCAGCTCCGCCCAGCCACCTGCAGGCGTCACTGGCGCAGTGCAGGGCGCGCTGCCCGGCACGCTCGTGAACCCCAGGTCGCACTCGCAATGCAGCTGCCCCAGCGCCTCCACACACTCGCCGCGCCCTCCGCACGAGGCGCGCTCGCACAGTGCCGCCAGCTCGCACGCGTCGCCCAGCCGCAACGCACCCTCGGCGCACCTGGCACATGTGTGGGTGGCGCATGGGGTTGCTGCCTTTAAGGGGTAGGGTTGCAGCCTCTAAAGGCGTAGGGTTGCAGCCTCTAAGGCGTAGAGTTGCAGCCTTCTAAGGCGCACCGCTCGCAGCGGTCGCCCGCGTACGCGAGTGGGCATGCGCACAGGACGAGTTCGTCGACGCACACCGCCTGCACTCCCGCCTCGCAGCTGCACGCGCCGCCTGGCGCCGCCTCGCCCGCCACCAACTCGAGCGCCGCGCGCAGCGGTGCGCCTGCCTCCGCCGCCTCGCGCATCAGCGCGCTGTCGCTGTCGCTGTCGTTGCCGGTGGGCCGCAGCATTGCGTTGGCGACATCAACAGCGCTCGGTGGCGCGGCCTCGGGAGCTGTGATCTCGGGCAGCTCGGGTCCGATAGCGGGGCCGACGCGGTAGAGGTGCGGCGCGGTGTCGTTGAGGAAGGCAACGCCTTGAGCGTCAGCAAAGGCGCCGGCCCGCACGTGCAGGCGGTACGTCGCGTCTGGCGCGAGCTGATTGCCTTCCCATACCAGCTGGAGCGTGGCACCGCCGCGGGCCGCCGCGCGCCGCACCGCCCGGCGCGGCTGCAGGAGGCCGCCCGCGTCGCCCGTGCCATCGGCGCGTCGCAGCGTGGCAGCGCCGGCGCCGTTGAGCGCGGCGAGCAGCGAGACACCGCGCGAGGCCGCGGGCCGCGCGAAATCTGCGGAGAGGTGAAGCGCTAGCGAGAGCGGCTCGCCCACCTTGAGGTTCCGCGCGCCGGCGGGGACGACCTGCGCGAGGAGCGGCACACCCACGGGCACGGCACGTGCCGAGAGCGAGAGTGAGAAGAGGTGGCAGTGCTCGGCGGCATTGCCCTGCTGCCCGCCCTCCTCCCCCTGCCTCTCGAGCGCGTCGAGGCCGAGCGTGGCGCCGGGCCGCGGCCGCTCCTCGAGCACGTCCAGGTAGTAGAGGCCGGCCGGCAGCGGGCCGGCCTCGAGAGAGTGCCGGAAGTTGATGTAGCTGCCAAGGCCGAGGCCCATCTCCGGCGAGGAGCGCGCGAGCAACGCGTCCGCCTGCTTGAGCAAGCAGAGGTAACACAAAGGCCATGTGGACACCGTGCACACCCCGTACACGCACCATGCACACGCCATGCACACGCCATGCACACGCGCCATGCACACGCCATGCACACGCCATGCACACGCCGTGCACATGCACATGCCATGCACATGCCTGCTCGAGCGGCGGTTCCCATGAGAAGATCGGCGAGTCGTCGGCCGGGGGCTGCGTGCCGCGTGAGAGCTCGAGTGCAAAGTCGTTGGCGAGCATGTCGAAGCCGATCGTCGCGGCGATAGAGACGTTGTCGAGCGAGCGCGAGAGCTGCAATGCGATGCGGTAGCGGAAGCGGCCGCCCCCTTCGTCTAGCCCGCCGCCGAGCGACCCCTGCGCGTACCGGGCCATCGCTGACGACGTGAAGAGGTAGTTATCCTCGAGTAGCACAATCTCGCCGTGCGCCGCCACTGCCAGCTGTGTGGGCGGCCGCTTGGCGAGGATGGCACTCACGTGGCCATCTTCGTCGGGCTCGGGGCACCGCAGCTCTCGCCGCAGCGCGGAGAGAGGCCGCATGGCCATCTCGAGCTCGAATGAGTCGCAGCCGCCCTCGAGCCGCACTGCCGCCTCGTGCGCTGACGACACTGCCGCCGCCTCGTCTGCCGCCTCGTCTGCCGCCGCCGCCACCTCCGCCTCGGCCAGGCCCGCCCCCTCGTCCTCGTCCTCGTCCTCGTCCTCATCCTCGTCCTCGCCGCCACCGCCGCCGCCGCCGGTGGAGGCGGCGCCGGCCGCGTGGCGGAGCAGCAACACGTACGGCTCCTCGCGCGGAGGCAGCACCGCGTGGAGCGACCGCAGCCCGCTCGCCACCGCCGCGCGTGAGTCGCTCTCCACCGCGACGAGATCGTCACCTCCGTCGCCGTACGAGGCCGCAGCCGCGTGGAGCGAGAGTGCGGGGCCGGCGACGGCCGCCGCGCCGCCGTCGCGCAGCACGACGCGCAGCACCATCGGCTGCTTATTGACGCGGAGTAGCACCTGGCAATGCATAGGGTTCACACCTAGCTGGGTCTGCAGCCTGCACACATAGATAATTGCAGACTGGGCAGGTAAGATTGGCGCTGGGACACGTAGGGTTGCAGCCGGGCCACACGGGGTTGCAACGCGAGGAGCCGCACCCGTTGCAGCCGGTGCGCGGGGTCGACAGGGAAGGCAGCGCCGTACAGCCGCAGTGCGCCGTCGGCGCTCTGCGGCCCGCCGTAAGGCGTGCTGCCGCCGGCCGCCGAGAAAACATCCGTGGGTAGGGCGTGCACGGCGTCGCACGCCGCGAGGAGCGAGATAGGCGTGCCTGCGGGCAGCGGTGAGAGCCGCCAGCTCAGCTCGAGCGGCAGGCATAGCTCTGGACGGCGCTGACTCGGCGCCAGCCCAGGCAGCCGGAGCGGCGCCGCACCGAGCGGCGCGGGCGGCGCGAGCTCGTCGAGGACGAGGGAGTGCGAGCCTGCGGGCAGCACGGCACGCAGGTGGGTGAACTCCTCGCCCAGCGCCGCCGAGCGCTCACTGCGCAGCGGCTCGTCGGCGCCGCCCGCCTTGCTGCTCCCCGCCCCGCTGCCCGGCGACGCCGCGCTCCGCTGGCTCACGAGGCGCAGCAGCACGCCGCCCAGCGGCAGACGAGATCGCACCTCGACCTCGAGCGTCGCGGGCGTCGGCAGCTCGAGAGCGACCGTTCGCCGCGCGGCGCATTCGAGCTCGAGCTCGTCTGCGGCGTCCGCCGCGGCGTCGGCGGCACACCAGCCGCCGGCTGGCGGCTGCAGCAGCTGGCGTGAGAAGGAGCCACGCTCGAGGCGGCCCGTGGGCTCGAGGCGCGCGGGTGCTGGCTGCACGCCAGCGGCGCACGCACCGACGCCCGCGGCCTCGGGGTAGTCGTCCACCCAGCTCGTGGGCATGATGTCGATGAGCAGGGCGAAGGAGGCGCACCGCCGCCGCGCGGCGGGCAGCAGCCCGGCGCCATCCGGCTCGGATGAGAGCGAGAGGACATACTCCCCCGGCGGCAGCACCGCCGCCGCGCCCGGAGGCGCCGCTAGTGCCCACGTGCCGTTGGCGGCGGCCGACGCGGCGGCGATCGCCGCGGCGGTCGATGCCGCGGCGGCGGCGGGCGGAGGCGAGGCCTCGAAGCCGCCGGCGGGCGCGGCGACGCCGTCCGCCAGCGCCGCGGGCTGCAGCATCACTCGCACCGCCGGCGCAGCGGCGCCGTCGAGCGGCGGCGGCGCGAGAACGCGCAGCAGCGACGGCGCGCGCAGCGTGAGGCGCGTCGCCTGCGCAGGGCGTCGCCACTCATGCAGCACATCGAGCCTTGCGTGCAGCCGGCCGCCCGCGCCGGCGCCAAGGAGTCCCGGCGTGTCGAGCGAGGGCGGCAGCGGCTCGGCCGCGCACGCTGCGCGCGCAGCGCGCGCGGCGGCGGCGCCGCGCGCCTCAGCGTGGTGGCGATGGAGGAGCGCCGAGAGCGCGAAGCGCGTGCAGCGGCGCAGCGCGGTGGGCTTGCCGAAGGGCGGCTCGGCAAGCTCGAGCGCGTAGTGCCCGCGCGGCAGCGCGGCCGCTAGGCGCAGCTCACCGCCCGCCGCCGGCACCGCTTCGGCCAGGACGGCGCCGCCCGTGCCGAGAACCGGGTCGACCCACCAGGCCGGGGGTGCGGTGGCGGCGCGCGAGGCGTTGGGCGGCGGCACGCGCAGCAGGCGGAGCGCGAGCGAGGCATCGAGCCAGCTGAAGCGCAGCGCGGCGCGCAGCGTGGCACCACCCTCCGGCACGGCAAAGGGCAGCAGCTGCCTCAGCGGCGCGTAGCCCGACGAGAAGCGGAAGGCGCTGCCCGCCGCGCAGCTCGCCGCCTCGGCCGCGTCGCCGCCCGCGGCGGCGCAGCGGCGCGGTGCGGCGTGTGGCCGCAGCTTGCGGCGGAGCAGCGTGTGCAGCGCGAGCTGCTGCGCGGCAGCACTCTTGCCGCGCCGCGCGTCGCACCACCGCCACAGCGCCCTCGAGAGCGCCAATTCGTCGACGCCTTCGAGTCGCGGCAGCGCTCGGGCCGGTAGCGCGCCGATCTTTGTCGCTGCGAGCGTCCACGCCGAGCGTGGCCGCGGCCGCGCGTCGCACAATGCAGCCGCACGCGCGACCAGCTCGTGCCGGAGCAGCCGCGCCGCCGCCGCCGCGTCGTACTGCGCCTCGCCGCCGCAGCACGCCACCCAGTGCGAGGGCGGCAGCCGCTCCGACGCGCAGCCGCCCACGCTCGGGTGCGCCATCGCGACGAGCGGCCCCGCAAAGTCCAGCCGGGCGCCCTCGTCGATGTCCCACTCGTCGTCGGCGACCGCAGCGTCGGCCGGCGCGGCGTGTAGACTCAGCCGCACGCGCAGCCGCCGGCAGACGGCCGCCTCGGTGGCAGTGGCGGCGGGCCGCGCCGCGTAGCTGATGACGAGCGCGTAGCGCGCAGCGGCGCCCGAGTAGGAGGCGAGCTCGGCCCAGATTTCGTCGCTCGGCGAGTCGGCCAGCACGCGCCCCGCCACCTCAGCCACGCCCGCCGCCACCTCGCTCGTGTAGTTGCCGGAGGCGTCGACGAGCCGCAGCTGCACGCCGTCGCCCGCCACCTCCGCCCGCACGTGCGCGTGAAGCACGCGCCGCACCTCACCGCCGCCCTCGGTACCCACCGTCGGCAGCAGCACCGTGAGCGACGCAGCGGCGGCGCCGCCCGCCACGCGCGGCGCCACGAAGCGGCCGCTCAGCAGCAGTGGCGCGCCTGGGCCCAGCAGCGCGGCGCTCGCCATGAGGGTGGCGCCGAGGTCAGTCGTCTCGTGGCAGTGCGGCGCGATCGGTGCGAGCGACGCGAGCGACGCGGGCGGCGCGGCAGCGTCCATCACCTCGTGCCCCTCGTCTGCGTGCCCCGTGTGCCCCTCGTGCGCCTCGTCGTGCGCCTCGCACTCGCCGCAGCTGCGCCGGCACGCACCCTGCATGAAGGCCGCGTTCTTGGCGCACTCGCCGCGCCGCGCCCACGCGGCGCACGACACGTCCGTGTCGGCGCAGAGCGGCCACACCTCGACCGAGAGCGCGTACGGCGTGGCGCGCGGCGCCAGCGCTGCCAGTGCACCGCTCGAGCGGGTCGACACGGGCGCCGTGTCGTCTGCGGGCAGAGGCCACCGCTCGGGCAGGCGCGGCGCGGCGCCGAGGATGGCGAGCGTGTAGCGGCCGGGGCGGAGCCGGGCTGATAGCTCGTGGCGCCCCGCGTCGGCGTTGGCGGGCGGCGCGGAGTGCAGCAGCCGCGGCTCGTCTTGCGAGGAGAGGCGCACGCGTAGCCCCGCGCTCGCAGCGTCGGCCAGCAGCACGGCGTGCACCGCCACCATGCCGTGCGACACCGCCACCGCGAACGCCTCCGACCACACGACCTGCTCGCCCTCGCCGCCTGCCATCCCGCCGCCCGCCGCGCCGCCGTCCGCTGCGCTGCCGCTCGCCGGGAGCGTCGCCACGTACATCGCCGCCGAGAGCGGTAGTTCGAAGGCGGCGCCGCGCGCGAGCGCAGCAGCGAGCGGCTTGCCCAGCAGAGGCGAGGTCGGCGTGCTGGGGAGCGGCGGCAGCGGCGCGGGGAGAGGCTCGATGGCGAGCTCGAGCTCCACCCCGTCGCACCCGGCGGCGGCCGCGCCGCCGCCTACCTCAAGCTCCTCGAGCTGCTCGAACCATAGCGTGTACGACCCTGCCGGCAGCAGCACCGCTAGCCGCAGCTCTTCGCCCTCCTCGGCGCTCGCCCGATGCACCTCCACCACGCCGCCGCCGCCGCCGCCGCCGCCCGCGGCCGCAGCTACCTGGGCCGGGCCTGGCCCGCCGCCTGGCCCGCCGCCTGGCGGCGTGGCTTCCAGCACGGCCGCCATCTGCACCCCCGCCCTCCCGGCGAGGCCGAGGCGTAGCAGCGAGGCGCGACGCAGCCGCAGCTCCGTCACCGCGCCGCGGCCGCCGCCCGCGTCGAGCAGCGCCGCCGCGCGCCAGCGCAGCCTCCCCGTGCCACTGAGCAGGCCGGGGGCGTTGAGCGAGGGCGGCAGCGGCCGTGCCGCGCAGCGCAGTAGCTGGTGGCGCGCCCTCTCCACTGGTAGTAGCGAGAGGCGTAGCCCGAAGGGCGCGCAGCGCGGCGCAGCGCCGGCGGCCAGCGCCTCGTCGAACAGCTCCCCGGCGCCATGCGGCGCGCCCAGCGTCGGGTCGGCCCCTAGCCGAAGCGCTGAGAATAAGTTGGCCCGCTGTAAGTCCGCTGACGCATTCGCACCAAGCGAACGCCACGGGCCTGCGCTGCCGCCGGTGGCAGCAGCGGCTGCGGCGGCTGCGGCGGCGATGGGGGTGGACCACGCGGCCTCGGGTGCGTGGTAGAGCCAGAGCGAGTAGTTGCCGGAGGCGAGGGTCGCACGGATCGTCCGCTCGTTGCGGCGCAGCGGCAGCGCCACAGCGCAGCCGCGCTCGCTCCTAGCGCAGCGCCTGCCGAGGAGGTCACTCTTTTTGCGCGGCGGCTGCGGCGGCTGCGGCGGCTGCGGGTGCTGCGGTGCGAGGAGCAGGCCGAGCGAGCCAGCCGTCGCGAAATCGAACTCGAGCGTCGCGCGCAGCCGCCACAGTCTCCTCTCACCGGCCGGCCCGCGCGGCAGCACCAGAGGGTAGGAGCGCAGTAGCGCCAGCTCAGCACCGCCGCCCACCCGCGGCGCCGCGTCGGCCCATGCGGCGGCGGGAGCACTCAGTGCGACCGGCACGGCGCGGAAGCCTGAGGGGTCGAGCGCCTCCGCCCTTCGCGAGTCGTATCGCACCTGTGCACAAACCGGGCGTGGAGCGCTTGGCTGCAGGCGACAAGGGCACCGAGGGCTGCAGGTGTATGTGCTAATGGCGTCATGGGCTGCAGCGTTACCGGGCGGTGCGCCTCGAGCGGCGCAAGGTTGAGTTCCGGGTACGTCGGCTCGGCGGGGCAGGCCGCGTTGAGCTCCAGCAGTCGGCCACGCAGGAGCCGTGCAGGGGTGAGTGACGCCTCGATCCGCAGCGCTGGGCAGTCTGAGCGCTGGGCGCCAGAGAACCGCAGGAGGAGCGTGTACTCGTTTGCCGCCGCCAGCGGCAGTAGCAGCAGCTCCTCGTGACCCACGCCGTCACGCGCCGAGGTTGACACCGCGCCGTCGCGCGCGTGCAGCACAGTGGCATCCACGTCCACATCGATGGGTGCCACGTGGAAGCGCAGCACGCTGAGCTCATCGACGTGCAAGGTGGTCTGCCATGAGCTCATGCTGCTATTCAGCGCAAACTCGCCATAGACGTGCGAGGCGGCACCAAGCAGCTGCTGAGGGAGAGGCGGGAGTGCAAGGCATGCAGGCATCAATGCCCGCGACTGCGGGCCACCGAGCACGTGCTACGCGCGCGGCGCGCGCCACAGAAGTCTCTCATCGGCTGTCGAAGACGATAAACCCACAACGCTGCACAGGATTACTGCGCAGCATGTGACGTGTACACCGGGCAGTGGGTCAGGGGTCTGCCTGGCTTAGGCCTTTACGGGGCTCGGGGCGCTGTGGAAGGTGGCGCGCTCCTTAGTGTCGACCCCTGTGGACGTGTGTGGAGGTGGAATGAAAGTATAAGAAGATGAAATTTCACCAACCAACATGCGTTATAGCCATATGAATACAGGCACACATCGCACACGTTACTAAACACCACAACCCGCAAGAGAGCACACACCTCGCTCGCCTGAGGAAGCCAAATCCACACAACGTGCACCGGGAGAACCTGGCATGCGCACCCTCCATCACTGCGCCGTGGACCGCGGGGCGGCTCGATAGCCCTCTCCCACAGTGACTTCTACGTTTCCTCCACATCAGCTGCAGCTGGACCCTTCTCGGGCAACCCTCCACTCGTGCGTGCTGCAGTCGTCGAGGTTGACGCGGCAGCCGTCCCCGCTGAACGTCTGGCACCCCGTCCCTGAGACAGGCACCGTGTCAAAGACGCAGGCTTTGTACGTGTGAATCTCGGCTCCGGCGCCAGCCGTCATTTCCCTGTTTGCGGCCCCGGATACATAGTGGATGTACATCTCGCCATCAGGGCAGATTCCCCTCTCTGTATCCCACACGACCACCCTCGGAGCCTCAGCGCCAGTCACGCTGACCGTAGCAGGTCCACTGTAGCAGCTCGTGCTGCAAAGGAAGCAGGGCTTATCGGGTTCGCTCTCCACGCCACTCGCATCAGTGATGTTGGCGTTGAAGCTGCACGATGGGTGCTTTGGTTGCAACTGTGAGCCATCCTCCCCCGCGTTCCGGGCTGCCGCGGCCAGTACCGCGAACATGGAGGGCGTGCGGAGGAGCGGGCGCTGGTGAGAGCAAAGCTCGGGGTGAGCGTGTGGTCTCTTTTCTTTGGGAGCAGATTCCAAATTGGGACCAAACTTGCGAGAGAAGGCTACGGTGACGGATCGGCGTCAACGAAGCACACGAGATCACAGAGGCGCCTCTCGCCCGCGCCCCTGCCTGGTTTTCCCCCATAGGTGTGGCTCTGTCTGCCCCCTCCCGACCTGGTGCTGAATGTCCTTGCTTCTACTTAGCGCGCTGTTTGAACCCCCACTCCAGGCCGCGCCGTGATGAATTCCGCCGAGGCGGAAAGTCAGCGGACGCTCCAAGGTGCAAATCGCCGCGCGCGCGCGCGCGCATGGCGCTTCCGCTCTCTCTGACTAGAGAACGGCGTGCCGAGGTAAAGAAGCCGGCCAAGCCTGCGGCACCGAGCCTGAATCCCAAGAAGCCGGACCCCAAGAGGCCGGACTCCAAGAGGCCGGACCCGTTCGCCTTCCCCGATGCCGACCCATTCGACTTCACCGGGGAAAGCTGCGAGGGTGAGCGGCCCGTACAGAAGCTGGTGCGGCAGAAGACGAGCTCAAGTGCGGGCCAGCCGAGCTCGGGCGCGACAGGTGCGGCAGAAGTCGACCTCGAGCTGCACCTGTCGGAAAGGAGCAAGACGGGCTACCTCCACGTGAACCACGCCGGCTCACGCTACCGGGCGGAGGTCAGGACTGTGAGCTTGGGCAACTACGACACAGCGGTGGAAGCGGCCGCTGCAGTGGCGAAGCATCTGCATCTCACGGCCACGGCGGCGGCGGCGCCGGCGCCGGCGCCGGCGGAGGAGGAGGAGCTCGAGTACGTGATCGAGTGCGTGCTGGAGCAGCGGAAGCAGGGGCGGACGACCAGGTACCTCGTCAAGTGGAAAGGGTACGACCAGGCCAAGGAGATCACGTGGGAGCCTGCAGCCTCGCTCAAAGACACAGCGGCCCTCGAGGAGTACCTCGCGCCGAGGCTCGACATCATGGGCAACCGCTGGAGCCTGGGCGACGCGTCGGTCAGCGTGCAGCCTGCGGGCTCGGACGAGGCGGTGACGCTCGCCACGCCTGCGCCGCCCACAGCGCTCGCGTGCGACTTTGGCGGCTACGTGTGGCTGCTAGCCGCCGCCAAGTTGTACCGTCTTGACCCGCGCGGCCCCGCCGCATGGTCAAACCCTGCCGTCTCGACAGCAGCTGAACCGGCCACCACCCACGGCTCGAGGCGCCCTCGCGCTCGCGCACGGCGGCCCTCTGGGCTCCAGAGCAGCGCTGCGGCCGCTCGGCCCCCAGCAGTGCCACCCTGGAGCCTCTCCCTCGTC
>MDSY01132681.1_pt1 | contig 16715 bp, 16 predicted proteins | sample 811131 | NCBI WGS metagenome assembly MDSY01 (sample SAMN05326643, study PRJNA326480) | marine metagenome | isolation source: seawater | place: Atlantic Ocean: South West | collected 2010
AGTATTTGCTCTATGATGACTAAAGTTTAATTGAAGCTTTCATTCGTTCTACCACATCAAAAGCTGCTGGACAAATACTCGTGTTCTTGATTGTTAAATCCGTGATTTTATAAATCTTTTTTTGATTTGTGTGAGGGAATTCTTGACAAGCCTTTGGTCTAACATCATAGATTGTACAAGCATCATCAGCTCCTAAAAAAGAACAAGGTACTTTTTGTAGTACCCAGTCGTTATCCTCATCAATTCTTAGATATTTTTTTTCAAATTGAGCTGGTTTTAATCCAATTACTTTAGATATACGAGCAATATCCTGTTTCAAAAACAAAGGCCCTGTAGTTTTGCAGCAATTCGCACAAGAAAGACAGTCAGTTTTTTCAAAAACATCATCATGAATTTCTTCAACCCAATTATCTAAGTTTTTAGGGGCTCTTTTTTTTAGCTTATTGAAAAACTTTTTTGTTTCTATTGCCTTATCTTTGGCATCCTTGGGAAGAGAAAGTAGGCGATCCTGCATTTTTTATATTTTCCGTAAAACTACAATTAAATTGAAAGCACAAACCGATTTATTTGGAAAAGCACTTAAAACATATTTTCTAAATCCTGAAAAACAAAATATCACAACCTGGACCAATCTTACAAACGAAGATGATGTTCCCTTATCTTATTTCTTTAGAGATTTTGAGAAAATGCCTTCAATAGAAAAAAAGGCACTTGAAATAGCTAGCGGTAAAATTCTTGATGTTGGATGTGGCACTGGAAGTCATAGTTTATATTTACAAAATCTGAGAAATCAAAATGTAACTGCCTTAGATATTTCTGAAGGAGCTGTATATGTGACTGGGAAAAGAGGTGTAAAAAAAATAAAGCATATTTCTATATGGGATTTTGAAGAATCCGGGTTTGATACAGTTTTACTTTTAATGAACGGAATGGGAATAGGGAAAACCATCGTTGAACTCCATAAACTTTTAAAACACATTAAAAAAATATTAGCACCTGAAGGTAAAATTTTAGTTGATTCCTCTGACTTAATTTATTTATTTGATAAAGAAGATATTTTGCTTTGGAAAGGGGATGAAAAATATTATGGAGAAGTTGATTTTGGAATAAGATTTGAAGAAAAAAGCGACGAATTTCCTTGGCTTTATATTGATCCGAAAACTCTAGAAGAAGTTTCAAAAAGTTGTGAGTTTCAATTCAAAATAATCGAACGAGGGGAGAATTTTGATTTCTTAGCGCAACTGAGTATTTAAGGAATATTTAAATATTTGTGTGTTTGAAGAGATACTTTCCAACGCGGATTTTTCAGAACATAATCTACCATTTCTGGCATCATTTGATCACGCTTGCTCCATTCGGGCTGTAAAAATAAGATACAATCTTCACCAACCAATGCAGCTTGCTCTTCTGCAAACTTAAAATCATTCTGATTATGAATGATCATTTTTAATTCATCTGCAGCTTTATAAGCCTCATGAGTTGGCAACTTTGTTTTTTTAGGAGAAAGACAAAACCAGTCCCAAACTCCACTTAAATTGTAGGCTCCAGAAGTTTCTATATGGGTTATAATTCCCATGATCTTTAGCTCTTTAGTCAATGGATCCATTGGCCACATCAATGGCTCACCTCCAGTAACCACAACTGTGTTTGAGAATTTTTTAGCTTCTTTTACAATTAATTCGATTCCAGTTGGAGGATGCTTTTGCGCATCCCAACTTTCTTTAACATCACACCAATGACAACCAACATCACATCCACCTATACGAATAAAATAAGCAGCACTTCCCTTATGGTAGCCCTCACCTTGCAAGGTGTAAAATGCTTCCATTAATGGTAAATAAAGCCCTAAATCTAGCTTTTGTTTAAGTTCAATTTTTGTCATATAACAAAGATAATCTAATATAGAAAATTGTGCTATTTGAATTGTTATAATTACACCTAAAAAGCTTTACAAAAAAATGTCTATCTTTCGTTGTGGAAAAAATGTCGCCATTTCATTTAGCAATACCCGTTCATAACTTATTAATTGCTAGAGAATTTTATGAAAACACCTTAGGTCTTGTTCACGGAAGAATAAGTGAGCAGTGGGCAGATTATAATTTTTTTGGTCACCAGCTTGTTATTCACGAGGATAATGAATTTAAAGGACATAAGAATTTTAATGAAGTAGATGGAAAATCAGTACCTATTCCGCATTTTGGAATTGTTCTTCCCTGGGATGATTTTCAAACATTTAAGAAACGACTAATTTTTAAAAATATTAAATTCGAAATTGAACCTTACCTGAGGTTTGAAGGAAAACCAGGAGAACAGATGACGTTGTTTTTTTATGATCCATCTGGAAATGCTTTGGAATTTAAATGCTTTAAAAATCTGAATCAATTATTTGCAAACTAATGGACAATAAAAATAGAGTAAATAAGATTTTTTTAATTGTTTTTGGGGACCACATTCGAAAAAAATTCGAATATATTATACTAACCTTAGCTGGTTTTGGATTTTTAGTTCACTTACTTTTAATAACATTAAAAGCGAATGAAGTTGCTTTTTTATCAAATATAAGTAGCAGCTTGTTGAATGACCCTATAACAGCAATTTATACTCCTTTTTCCCTTATTTTGATATATGAGGTATATTTACTTGTTTTTTATCTTCCCCGTTCATTTACATCTTGTGTTTCAAAACAATTTGAAATTATATCGCTAATTGTAATTCGGAAAATATTTAAAGATATTCCTTTAATGGATTTAAAAGGAGATTGGTATTTAAGTCAACATAATTTAGAATTAATGATTGATTTACTTGGATTCTTGTTACTTTTCTTGCTGATTTTTTTATTCAATAAAGGAAAGAATAAATTGCCTAAAAAAACTATAAGCGACCCTAAACTAAAGAACTTCATAAACTCTAAAAAAGTTGTGAGTCTTGTTTTACTTGCTTTATTAGTTAGCGCCTCTAGTTATTCTCTTGTTAACTGGTCAATTACAGTTTACAATGAAGGTTTTGTTAAAAATATTGATAGTGTATTTTTTAATCAGTTTTTCACATTACTAATCTTAACTGATGTAATTATCCTTTTAATTTCTTTTCGCTATACTGAAGAGTATAGCAAATTAATTCGTAATACCGGATTTATTATTGCAACGATCCTAATACGACTTTCTTTTTCGGCAGAAGGGTTCCTTAACATCATTTTGATTCTAACCGGAGTTAGTTTTGCTCTGTTAATTCTTCAGATTTTCAATGCTATGGAGAACCCTAAGTTTAATTCCACTGCCTAGCCAACAGAGTATTTTTAAGAAGCATTGCAATGGTCATTGGACCTACTCCTCCCGGAACAGGAGTTATATAACTTGCTTTAGCCGCCACCGCTTCAAAAGCAACATCTCCTTTTATTACATATCCCTTTGGATGTGATTCGTCAGTTACCCTAGTAATACCTACATCAATAATAGTTGCACCTTCTTTAATCATATCGGCAGTTAAATATTCGGGTATTCCTAGAGCCATAACTACAATATCAGCCTGTCTTGTCAACTCTGCTAAATTAACCGTTCTGCTGTGAGCAACAGTTACTGTAGCGTCTCCCGCTAATCCTTTTTGACTCATTAAAATACTTATCGGTCTTCCAACTATATGACTGCGACCTACTACAACACAATGTTTGCCAGAAGTAGGAACTTCGTAACGCTCTAATAATTGCATAATTCCAAAAGGGGTCGCTGGGATAAATGCATCTAAATCCAGTGCCATTCGACCAAAATTAGCGGGATGAAAGCCATCTACATCTTTCTTTGGGTCAATTGATAGTAAAACACGCTCTTCGTTAATATGTTTTGGCAAAGGTAATTGAACTATATAACCATCTAAGGTTTCATTTTTATTTAGCTTGTCTATTTGAAAAAGTAAATCCTTTTCTGTTATTTCATTTTCTAAGCATATCAATGTGGATTCAAATCCAATTTGCTCACATGAACGTACTTTACTTCCCACATAAGTTAAGCTTGCCCCGTCACTACCAACCAAAACAGCAGCTAAATGAGGAACGCGTTCCCCACGAGACTTCATTCCTTCTACAGTTAACTTGATCTCATCTTTAATCTCTTGCGAAGTTTTTTTACCGTCTAGTAGTATCATATATTTTATCGTAATCCTTGAAATAATTGTGCCATTTGCTTTCCTTTACCACCTTGCATCATTTTCATCATTTTACTCATATGATAAAATTGCTTTACCATTTGATTTACTTCATTAAGGTCTCGCCCAGAACCCTTTGCTATTCTTTTTTTACGATTTAAATTTAATAAATCTGGATTAGATCTTTCACGAGGTGTCATTGATCCAATTATGGCTTCTATGTATTTAAATGCATCATCATCAATATCAACATCTTTAATTGACTTTCCAACTCCAGGGATCATACCCATAAGGTCTTTCATATTCCCCATTTTCTTTACTTGTTGAATTTGAGAAAGGAAATCATCAAAACCGAATTGATTCTTTGCAATTTTTTTACTTATTTTTCGTGCTTGTTCTTGATCAAATTGCTCTTGAGCTCTTTCTACTAATGAAACAACATCTCCCATTCCGAGTATTCGCTCGGCCATCCGATCTGGATAAAACACATCTAATGCCTCCATCTTTTCACCAGTTCCAATAAATTTGATTGGTTTCTGAACAACAGTTTTAATAGATAATGCGGCACCACCCCGAGTATCCCCATCAAGCTTGGTTAAAATAACACCATCAAAATTTAAAACATCATGAAATGCCTTTGCTGTATTTACAGCATCTTGTCCTGTCATTGAGTCTACTACGAATAAAGTTTCATCTGGCTTCACTGCTTTGTGAATATCAGAAATTTCTTTCATCAAAACTTCATCAACAGCTAGACGACCTGCTGTATCAATAATAACTAGATCATAATTATTCACTTTAGCAAATTTAACACCTGCTAAGGCTATTTTTATTGGATCTTTCTCTTCAACATCCTTATAAATTTCAACTCCAACTTGTTCAGAAATAATTGTTAATTGATCAATTGCGGCAGGTCTATAAACATCACATGCAACTAACAATGGATTCTTTGCTTTTTTATTTTTTAGATGTAATGCAAGCTTCCCTGAAAATGTTGTCTTACCTGATCCTTGGAGACCTGACATTAAAACAATACTTGGATTAGAAGTCAAATTAATACCAACTGCATCTCCTCCCATGAGTTCGATTAACTCATCCTTAACAATTTTAATAAGTAATTGACCTGGATTAAGAGTTGTTAAAACTTCTTGCCCTAATGCTTTTTCTTTTACTTTGTTAGTGAAGTCTTTGGCTATTTTAAAGTTAACATCAGCATCAAGTAAAGCACGTCTTACTTCTTTTAAGGTTTCGGCAACATTGATTTCAGTAATCTTACCATGTCCCTTAAGAATCTGAAAGGCTTTATCTAATTTACCACTTAAATTATGGAACATTGGTGTTAATTTATTTACTACAAATTTACTTTTTTTTCGGAGAATTACAGAAGGTTATAAAGTAGAATTATAGAATACTAATATCTTACAATATTTTAGGAGTTGAAAATTATTACTTTTAAAAACTTTATCAAGTAATATTATACTGAAGTTTGTTCTTTATAAATGAATAATTATGAATAAAACAGAATATTACTAACAATAAATACAAACCCTTTAAATTCTTCAATACCATTATAACGGATTAAGCAAATAGAGAAATTTTAATTTAATAGATATATGAAGTCTTTCAGAAAAGTATTATTCAGATTTGAGCATACCAATCACAAGGGTATGAGGAAAGGTTATCGCTGCTAGAAATGTAAAAAACAAAGGAATAAAGTAATCTGAATTAAGATCTGTATAGTAATAAAATGAAAAAAGTCCAATTAGTGACATAATCCAATATACAAAAGAAGACTTTAAATATCCCTTTAATGATTTTATCGAAACTTCATTATCTAAAAATAAAAGTTGATCGATTATCGATGGAATACTGTGCCAAAAAACAAAATAAACAGCAAAAGAAAAAAGTAAACTTGTTGTTCCAAATAAAATTGATAATATAAGTAAGGAAAACATTTCTTTAATATAAACCTCCAAAGTTATTGGTAGTAAAAAGGATATTAAGCTAAAGCTAAGAGCTAAAAATATGGTGGTATAAGCATACAGATCATCTTGAAAGCTAAATCCAGTAATTTTTTTTATGACCAAACTTACCTCATCTAATTGAAAACTAAATAAAAGTAGAAATATAAGTAGTCCATAAATAGTATAACTAATTTTTTTTATTAAAGAATCTCTACTTTTTTGATTTATATATAAAGACCAATGCTGTTGACCAAAATGAAAACCACTAAAAAGAAGGAAAAAAATTAATGCAATCGAGGGAATAATAAAAAAAAAAAATCCCCCTAAAATAATAACAATTAAATAAAGAAGAATTAAAAAAATAAAAAAACGAGATTGTGTGTTTTTATATTTTTTTTGAAGCAAGGAAATATCATTAGCTCCATGAATCAAACCTGCAGAAAAAATTAGAGCTAAACCAATTAAATTTGAGATAAAACCTTCGAATACAATTCCAATAATAATTAAAAATAGAGTGAAAATAAGAGTAAACTGATAATATTTTTGCTTTAAAATCAAGAGATTAACATTTAATTAGTATTTTTTTTTTAAAATATATATAGTAAATAATTTTTTTTATATAAATTTACCTAAACAAAAACAAATAAATTAATTTTATTATGGAAAAATTTTTAAGTTTAATGGTAGAGATTAAAGCAATGGCACCTGACGATTATGTTGGCTTTACATTCTTTGTTGGATGTATGGCAATGATGGCAGCTTCAGCTTTTTTCTTCCTTTCGATGAATTCATTTGATAGCAAATGGAGAACCTCAATTCTAATTTCTGGTTTAATTACTTTTATCGCAGCAGTTCACTACTGGTACATGCGTGACTATTGGGCAAATACTGGTGAATCACCAACATTTTTTAGATACGTAGATTGGGTACTTACTGTGCCATTAATGTGTGTTGAGTTTTATTTAATATTAAGAGCAGCAGGTGCTGAAAAAAGCTTAATGTGGAAAATGATTTTTCTATCTGTAGTTATGCTTGTAACAGGTTACCTTGGCGAAGCGGTTTATACCACTGGAATGGGACCAGCTGCATGGGGAGCAATCTCTGGTGCTGCTTACTTTGCAATAGTTTATGAAATCTGGTTAGGAGGAGCTGCTAAACTTGCTGCTACTGCAGGAGGTGCTGTTCAATCTGCACACAAGACTTTATGCTGGTTCGTATTAGTTGGTTGGGCAATATATCCAATTGGTTACATGGCTGGTACAGATGGATGGTACAGCGGAATTTTTGGTGGATTAGACATGGATGTTATATATAATATTGGTGATGCTATCAATAAAATTGGATTTGGTTTAGTTGTTTATCAACTAGCTGTAGACTCAAAATAATTTAAGTTTACACAAAATCAGTTATAAAAAAAACCACTCAGTTGAGTGGTTTTTTTTATAACTGATTTTGAAACATCTCTACATTCTATTTGGAACTTCGATGCCCAATAACACTAATGAACTTTTAAGTACACTTGCCACTTGTGAAGACAGACTTACTCGGAATATCTTTGTTGAATCTTTAGTTTCACCTAAAATTGATAAATTTTGATAAAAAGAATTAAATAGTTTAACTAAATCATAACTATAGTTAGCAATTACTGCTGGACTATAAGCCTTAGCTGCTTGCTGAATTACACTTGGGTAAAGTAAGAGATGTTTTATAATTTCTTTTTCACGAGGATCTAAAATTAGTCTTGAATCCAATATGTTCTTTCTTTGATCCACTTTTCTTAAAATAGATTGAATTCGAGCGTAAGTATATTGTATAAAAGGACCAGTGTTACCAGTAAAATCAATCGAATTCTTAGGGTCAAATAAAATACTCTTTTTAGGATCTACTTTTAAAATGAAATATTTCAAAGCCCCCATACCAATAACTTGATATAAAGAAGATTTTTCTTCTTCAGAAAGTGTATCTAATTTACCTAAGTCCTCAGATATGGTCTGAGCAGTTTGCTTCATTTGAGCCATTAAGTCGTCAGCATCAACAACAGTTCCTTCTCGGCTTTTCATCTTACCTTGAGGTAAATCTACCATCCCGTAACTCAGATGAAATAAAGACTTCGCCCAATCATATCCAAGTTTTTTTAGAACTAAAAACAATACATGAAAGTGATAGTCCTGCTCATTACCTACAGTGTATACCAAACCAGTCATAGTCGGGTTGTCTCGGTACCGCTGTAATGCCGTACCTAAATCTTGAGTCATATAAACCGCAGTTCTATCGGAACGTAACAGTAACTTCTCATCTAGACCTTCTTCAGAAAGATCAATCCAAACAGAACCATCATCTTTTTCAAAAAATATTGAACGAGATAATCCATCTTCAATTAAGTCTTTTCCTAATAAATAGGTTTCACTTTCATAATAATATGAATCAAAAGAAACTCCCATTGCTTGATATGTAGCTTCAAATCCTTTGTAAACCCATGCATTCATAGTTTTCCATAAAAAAACTACATCTTTCTCTCCAGCCTCCCATAAACGTAACATTTGTTGAGCTTTTACAAACAAGGGTGCCTCGGACTTAGCATCTTCTTCCGTTTTTCCTTGGCTAATTAAATCGGCAATTTCTTCTTTATATTTTTTATCAAATAAAACATAATAGTTTCCTACCAGCTTATCCCCTTTTAGACCAGTTGAATCTGGAGTTTCTCCATTTCCATATGCTTGCCATGCAACCATGGACTTACAAATATGAATTCCACGATCATTTATGATTTGAGTTTTTACAACTTTATTTCCACTAGCTTCTAGTATTTTTGCTACAGAATAGCCCAGAAGGTTATTTCGAACGTGACCTAAATGAAGTGGCTTATTCGTGTTTGGGGATGAATATTCTACTAATAAGATTGGACTTTTTTCTGTTAAAGCAACAGTTCCATAACTTGTTAAAGAACTTATGCGGTCTAATTCATTTATAAAAAAAGCATCTGCTAATTCTATATTTAAAAAACCTTTTACAACATTAAACCCTACAACACATTCTAATCGATTTACAAGCTCTTTACCGATAGCATCTCCTATTTGTTCAGGATTACCCTTAATCGTTCGCAACAAACCAAAGACAACCAGTGTTATATCGCCATCAAATTCCTTACGTGTCGCTTGAAATTCAAATTTAACAATCGTTGCATCAAAGGTTTCTTGGATAATCTTCTCTAAAGTGGGCAAGAGTTCAGTCGAGATCGAATTCATAAGTCAATTTCGGCAAATATAATTATTATGTACAAATTATTAGGTCTAATAGATATCCATTATATTTAAAGTAAAAAATGCTTTTAAACGTGTCCTATAAAGATAGCAAAATAAAAGAGCAAATAAACAAGGAAGTTGGTTCGACTTTTTCGCTCAGAGAACGTTGGAAACTCGGCGGTATAGGCTCTTCTAAACTTTCAATAACCTACTCCTCCATTGATATTTACAACCTATTAGTTCTTGATAATAACAGTGATAATTGTAATATTGAATTGCGCCCCAAAGGAATAATTATTCGCTTTAGGAGTCTTTTGGAGACTTACGGTCTCATAATTCCATATTATAAATTAAAAATTTATAAAGGTAAAGCCAATGAGTATTCAATTTATAAAGACCACTTTTGTATCAAAGTAGCTGCAATTGAAAAAAAAACACATCTATATTTTAAGAAATTAAATGCATATAAAATCGACGCTTTGCCGACACCTCTCGAGGAAATATAAATAATTATTATGAAAATTCTATTAACTGGTGCCAATGGATACATAGGTATGCGCTTGATTCCTAAATTACTTGACGCAGGACATGAAGTAATTTGTGCTGTACGAGATCCAAAAAGATTATCTGTCACTAATGATATTTTTAAAAGAATTAAAATTATAACTATTGATTTTTCTAATATCAAAGAAGCAGATCCTATTCCCAATGATATTGATGCTGCTTATTATTTAATTCATTCCATGTCTTCTTCTCATGGAGATTTTGAAGAACTAGAAGATAGATGTGCGATAAACTTTTGTTCTTTAATCGAGAAAACAAAAGTGAAGCAAGTCATCTATTTAAGTGGAATTGTTAATGATCGAAATCTATCCAAACATTTACGCTCCAGAAAAAATGTAGAACAATTATTAGAAAATGCTTCGTTCAACGTAACGGTTTTAAGAGCTGGAATTATAGTAGGTTCTGGAAGTGCATCCTTTGAAATTATTAGAGATTTATGCGAAAAGCTCCCTTTCATGATTACACCAAAATGGGTTAAAACTAAATCTCAACCTATAGCAGTCAGAACGGTAATGGAGTTTTTGATGGGTGTTTTGCTTCACCCCAAATGCCTAAATGATGCTTTTGACATTGGTGGGCCTAATGTATTGACCTACAAAGAAATGCTCCACCAATACGCGCGAACTCGCGGTTTTAAAAATTGGATTTTGATCATTCCAATCATGACGCCTAGACTCTCTTCCTACTGGCTACATTTTGTTACTTCTACCTCTTACCCGCTTGCGGTACAGTTAGTAAACAGCATGAAAATGGAAGTTGTTGCTAAAGATAACCGACTCCAAACTATTTTAAACATCAAGCCCTACACCTATATCGAAGCCATAGAAATGGCGTTTAATAAGATAGAGCAGAATTCGGTAATAAGTAGCTGGAAAGATAGTGTTGTGAGTGGAAGGTTAACTAAAGATCTTCGAAAATACATTCAGGTTCCTAAATTTGGAATCTTAAAAGATGCTCAGAAAATCGATTCTATAAATCCTGAACTGACTTTAAATTCCTTATGGAAAATTGGAGGAGATCAGGGTTGGTATTATGCAAATTGGTTATGGAAACTAAGGGGATATCAAGATCAATTGATTGGTGGAGTTGGACTTAGAAGAGGGAGAACTCACCCAGATAAAATATTTACAGGTGATTCTTTAGATTTCTGGAGGGTTCTACTAGCAGACAAAAAAGAACAACGATTATTGCTATATGCAGAAATGAAGCTGCCGGGAGAAGCTTGGCTTGAGTTTAAAATTGAAGGAGATACATTATATCAAACTGCAACTTTTCGCCCGCGCGGTATATGGGGAAGATTATATTGGTTCACTTTGGTACCATTTCATTACTTTATTTTTAAAGGAATGATTCGTAACATTGCACGTAAATGATGAATACGCTTAATTATCGTTTATCACTTGATTTAAACGTTTTATTAGTCTCACCGGTATATATTTGTCTTGGACGGCCAATAGGCTCTTTATTCTCTCTCATTTCTCGCCATTGAGCAATCCAACCCGGCAAACGCCCTAAAGCGAACATTACAGTAAACATTTCAGTAGGTATCCCTAAGGCTCTGTAAATGATACCAGAGTAGAAATCTACATTTGGATATAATTTGCGATCTACAAAATAAGGATCAGAAAGAGCTTCTTGCTCTAAACCTTTTGCGATATTAAGAATAGGGTCTACAATTCCAAGTTCATTAAGAACTTCATCAGCAGTTACCTTAATTATTTTTGCACGAGGATCAAAGTTTTTATACACACGGTGACCAAACCCCATTAATCGGAAAGGGTCATTCTTATCTTTGGCTTTAGCCATAAATTTCTTAGTATCTCCACCATCTGCTTTTATAGCTTCAAGCATTTCAATAACTGCTTGGTTGGCTCCACCATGAAGTGGTCCCCATAAAGCAGAAATTCCAGCTGAAATAGAGGCAAATAAACCTGCATGTGAAGATCCTACGATACGAACTGTTGATGTAGAACAATTTTGCTCATGATCAGCGTGTAAAATAAGTAATTTATTTAGAGCCTGAGTAACAATTGGACTCGAAATATAATCTGCCGTAGGCTTTTTAAACATCATTTGAGCTACGTTATCAACGTAAGACAATTTACTGTCATAATAATTTAAAGGAAGTCCCTTTACCTTGCGTTGAGTCCATGCAACTAAAACAGGAAATTTAGCTAAAATAATTACTATCGCTTCATACATTTCTTCTTCCGATCCAACATCAACAGATGATGGATTGAAAGCGGTAAGAGCAGAAGTTAATGAAGCTAAGATTCCCATTGGATGAGCAGTCTTAGGAAAGCTTTTTAATATTGTTTTTAAATCTTCGTCAACAATGGCTTCTTCGTTAATATCAGATTGAAATTTAATTAATTGATCTTTAGTTGGAAGTTTACCAAAAATTAATAGATAAGCTACTTCGAGAAAATCAGCACCATTAGCCAAATCTTCAATCGAGTAACCTCTGTATTTCAAAATACCTTTTTCACCATCTAAAAATGTAACTCCACTCTCACATGATCCTGAGTTTTTAAATCCTGGATCTAAAGTAACTAATCCTGTTAAAGATCTGAGGTTTTTTATATCTATTCCTAATTCCTTTTCAGTTCCACCAACTAGAGGAAATTCAAACGTTTCGTTTTTGTAGGTAAGTTTAACAAAATCTTCCATAGAATATTTTTTTTGTGATTTTTCCAAAATTAGGGATTTCTGAGTAAATTTTTAATAAAAAAAGAGGCATAAAGCCCCTTTTTAAAATTAATGTTTGAAATACTATATCTTAAAAGCATTATTTTTTGGGAAATAGGCTACTTGACCTAACTCCTCTTCAATACGTAATAACTGATTATATTTAGCCATTCGATCGCTTCGAGAAGCAGAGCCCGTTTTAATTTGACCTGTATTCAAGGCTACTGCTAAATCTGCAATAGTATTGTCTTCAGTTTCTCCAGATCTATGAGACATTACCGAAGTATAACCGGCATTATGGGCCATATTAACTGCAGCAATAGTTTCGGTTAAAGTTCCTATTTGATTTACTTTAATTAAAATTGAATTTGCTATAGATTCGTTTATTCCTTTAGACAAACGCTCTACATTAGTAACAAATAAATCGTCACCTACCAGCTGTACTTTATCTCCGATTTTTTCAGTAAGGGATTTCCATCCTGCCCAATCGTTTTCATCCATACCATCTTCAATTGAGATAATAGGGTATTTAGAACTCAATTCAGCTAAGTAACTAGCTTGTTCTTCAGATGTTCTTTTAACTCCTTTATTTCCTTCAAAAAGTGTATAGTCATAAACACCGTTTTTATAAAATTCAGCAGCTGCACAATCCAAAGCAATCATTACATCTTTTCCAGCAGTGTACCCTGCATTTCCCACAGCTTTGATAATAGTTTCCAATGCGTCTTCTGTTCCTTCTAGTGTTGGAGCGAACCCTCCTTCATCTCCTACTGCGGTACTTAAACCTCGGTCGTGTAATACTTTTTTAAGGTGATGGAAAATTTCAGTTCCCATTTGCATTGCATGAGAAAAACTTTCAGCCATTAAAGGCATTACCATAAATTCCTGAAAAGCGATCGGAGCGTCTGAATGAGATCCTCCATTGATAATATTCATCATAGGAACTGGAAGTGTATTGGCACTAACCCCGCCTACGTATCTGTATAAAGGTAATCCCAATTCATTTGCTGCTGCTATTGCTACAGCAAGAGAAACTCCAAGAATAGCGTTTGCTCCAAGCTTTGATTTATTTGGAGTTCCATCTAAATCAATCATCATTTGATCAATTTTGTTTTGCTCAAAAATAGAAGTTCCAAGAATATGTTCTGCAATAGCAACATTAACATTTTCTATTGCTTTAAGAACACCTTTACCCATAAAGTCTGAACCGCCATCACGGAGTTCTACAGCTTCATGTTCGCCAGTTGAAGCTCCAGAAGGCACTGCAGCTCTTCCTAAAATTCCGTTCTCTGTGATCACGTCTACTTCAACAGTTGGGTTTCCTCTAGAATCAAGGATTTGTCTTGCGTGTACTCTTATTATAACACTCATATTAAGGGGATTGAAAAGTTTTTAAATTAAAAATTCTTAATAAAATTACTGAATAAATACATGGAATCGTTAGGTCCAGGAGATGCTTCTGGGTGATATTGTACCGAAAAGGTTTTCTTATTATTCATTTTTAGCCCTGCTACTGTCTTATCATTCAAATGAACGTGAGAAATATCTACGTAAGGATTATTTTGAGCCTCTTCTCTGTTAACAGAAAAACCATGATTTTGAGAAGTAATTTCTCCTTTTCCTGTTTCTAAATTTAATACGGGGTGGTTTATTCCTCGGTGGCCATTAAACATTTTGAAAGTCGATATCCCATTGGCAATTGCGATTACTTGATGACCTAAACAGATTCCAAACAAAGGCAAATCACGTTTAATAATTTCTTTAGCAAGAGCTTGAGCATTAAATAATGGTTCTGGATCTCCAGGTCCATTTGAAAGAAAATATCCATTTGGTTTCCATGCTTCCAATTCTTCAAAGGTTGCGTTGTAAGGGAATACTTTAACATAAATATCTTGTGAAACAAGGTTATTAAGAATGCTTTTCTTTATACCCAAATCTATGGCTGCTACTTTATATTTAGCTTCTGGATTTCCATAAAAATATGGTTTTTTTGTAGATACTTTTGAAGCCAGTTCAAGCCCAATCATAGAAGGTTGTGCTGATAGTTGAACCTTCAACTCTTCTATACGATCAACTTCAGTAGTAACTAATGCATTCATAGCTCCATTATCTCTAATATATCTTACCAATGCACGTGTATCAACATCAGATATTGCCACAACATTCTGAGACTTAAAATAACTCAAAAGGTCTTGATTACCAATTGGTCTAGTATGTTGAGAACTAAAGTTTTTACAAATTAAACCTGAAATTTTGATTGTATTTGATTGATTATCTATAGGAGTAGTTCCATAGTTACCAATATGAGCGTTAGCAGTTACCATTAACTGTCCGTAATATGAAGGATCAGTAAATATTTCTTGATAACCGGTCATACCTGTATTAAAACAAATTTCTCCAAAAGCACTACCTTCAATTCCAACTGATTTTCCAAAAAAAGTTGTCCCATCTGCAAGTAAAACTATAGCTTCATTTCTTTTTTGATACTTCATAAAGGATATAAATTTTTTTTACAAATAAACATAAAAAAAGGATAGACAGTAAATGTTTATCCTTTGAAATAATTAGTAATTATCAACACCGCTACTCTTCGCTTTTATCATCTGGTGGTTGATTTTCTAACGGTTCATTAATTTCAGGACCTAGCTCAACCTTAGGAGCATTAGTAAATGACTTTTTAGCTCTACTTCTTCGGGTTGTTTTATTAACTGTTTCCTCTATATTTGAGTAAATATCATTGAAATCTACCAATTCAATCATTGCCATATCAGCATTATCACCTAAACGGTTTCCTAATTTAATGATTCTGGTATAACCTCCTGGTCGATCTCCAACTTTTACAGCTACATCTCTAAACAACAATGAAACTGCATCTTTACTTCTTAGATATCTAAAAGTAATTCTACGGTTATGTGTAGTATCCTCCTTAGATTTCGTTATCAAAGGTTCGATAAATTGTTTTAAAGCTTTAGCTTTAGTTAACGTTGTGTTGATTCTTTTGTGTTCTATTAACGAACATGCCATATTGGCAAGCATAGACTTACGATGAGCAGTCTTTCTGCCTAAATGCATTACTTTTTTTCCGTGTCTCATTTTACTTTATATAAAAATGTCGATTAGTCTTTATCTAATTTGTACTTGGTGAGGTTCATCCCGAAAGTAAGACCTTTTATAGCTACTAATTCATCTAATTCTGTAAGAGATTTCTTACCAAAGTTTCTGAATTTCATAAGATCATTCTTGTTGTATGAAACTAAATCTCCAAGTGTATCAACTTCTGCTGCTTTTAGACAATTTAATGCACGAACTGAAAGGTCCATGTCAATTAATTTTGTTTTTAGCAATTGACGCATGTGTAATGATTCTTCATCATAAGTTTCAGCTTGTGCAATTTCATCTGCTTCAAGAGTAATACGCTCATCAGAAAATAATAAAAAGTGATGGATAAGTGTTTTTGCTGCCTCTGTCAATGCATCTTTTGGATGAATAGAACCATCAGTTAAAATTTCAAAGACCAATTTTTCATAATCAGTTTTTTGCTCAACTCTAAAATTTTCAATGCTAAATTTAACATTTTTAACTGGAGTGTAGATAGAGTCAATTGGAATTGTACCAATATCAGTATTTGCTTTTTTGTTTTCTTCAGCAGGAACATATCCACGACCCTTTTCTATTGTAAGTTCCATGTTCAATTGAACACTTTTCTCTAGGTTACAAATCACGAGTTCTGGATTTAAAACTTGAAAACCAGAGATGAATTTTTGAAAGTCAGCGGCTTTAAGTTGATCTTGCCCACCAATGGCAATCGTTACATTTTCATTGTCTAAATCTTCGATTTGACGTTTGAAACGAACTTGCTTAAGGTTAAGGATAATCTCGGTAACATCTTCTACTATCCCAGGGATTGTAGAAAATTCGTGGTCGATGTTATCAATTTTAACAGAGGTTATTGCAAATCCTTCTAGAGAAGAAAGCAGAACTCTTCTGAGAGCGTTACCTACTGTCAATCCATATCCTGGTTCAAGAGGACGGAACTCGAATTTACCTTCGAATTCAGATGAATCGATCATGATAACTTTGTCTGGTTTTTGAAAATTTAGTATAGCCATAAGTATAAACT
>MDSY01003760.1_pt1 | contig 16709 bp, 14 predicted proteins | sample 811131 | NCBI WGS metagenome assembly MDSY01 (sample SAMN05326643, study PRJNA326480) | marine metagenome | isolation source: seawater | place: Atlantic Ocean: South West | collected 2010
CAGAAATTGGTTTGTCGATATTTAATACTGGTAAAAACCTTTTAAAGTCCAACGAAAAAAAACAGAAAGTTGAGAAAAAACAAGAAGCGCTTTCTCAAAATACTTTAAAAGCAATAGAAGAAGTAAAAGAATTTGGCGTTTTCAATATAGACGAAGCTAAGGAATTAAATGATTTTGGACTTCTTAAAGCTGATGCCAATTTAGATAGAGTAAAAGAGATTCGCGAAAAAAATGCTATCATCAATGCTAAGTTTAAAGCAAAATCAAAAGTTCAGGAGGCAATAGCAAAAGAGGTAGCTGCTCCAATAAAAGAATCAACTTCAAATAATATTAGGTATCACGTCATTGCAGGTTGTTTTGGAGTGAGATCCAACGCAGATAAAATGATAAGACAGCTCAAAACAGCAGGATTTAATGATGCAAGGTTGGCTGGTCTTTCTAAAACTGGTTTGCGTAGAGTTTCGTATGGTTCTTACGCCAAAAAAGTTACTGCTCTAAAAGCACTAGCCAAAGCAAAACTTTCTCATAATTCTCAAGCATGGTTAGCGGAAGATTAAAATGAAGAAAACATTAATGATGATTAAAGATTTTTTATCAGTTTAAATAAAAGTCTAATTTAACCATCTTATAATTCAAACTTGACAACAGATAAATACACTACTCAGGTATAAAAATTTGGCTGATAGATTAATATTTCAGATCTAGTGATATTCATTAAAAAAGGTGTCTTTTTAATAAAACATATTCTTTAGTAAGTATTTACTAATCGATTAATATCGATTTTACGAGGATATATAAAAAAAATCTTATTTCGATTTACATTAAATTGGCGAATATATTTCCGTAAATCATGTAATTACCTCTAATTTATTGACATAAAAAAAATAAAACAGAATTAAATTCTGTATAAATTCACCTATCATGTTGATAGGCGAATTTTATTTGGAACAAACACTCCTCTAACCTATCTTTGCAAGCCTTATTCAAATGAATCAGGGAACAAACAAATTAAAGATGAGCTTAGAAAATATTAAAAGAATCAAAGATTGGGGATTAGGAATAGATGGTCGCATGATTATTTCGGGACCATGTAGTGCTGAAACCGAAGATCAGGTTTTAACTACTGCAAGAGACGTTGCAAAAGATAAAAGAGTTAATGTTTTAAGGGCTGGTATATGGAAGCCAAGAACTAGGCCCGGATCATTTGAAGGAATTGGTGAAATTGGTTTAGATTGGTTAAATAAAGCCAAAGCTGAAACAGGTTTAATTACTGCTACTGAAGTAGCAAATGCCTCACATGTTGAAGCATGCTTGAAAGCTGGTATTGATATCTTATGGGTTGGAGCTCGTACGACTGTAAACCCTTTCTCAGTGCAAGAAGTTGCTGATGCATTAAAGGGTGTGGATATTCCTGTTTTAGTGAAAAACCCTATTAATCCTGACCTAGGCTTATGGCAAGGAGGTTTAGAAAGAATAGCGGCTGCAGGTATAACTAGGCTAGGAGCTATACATAGAGGTTTTTCAACCTATGAAAAAACTCCTTTCAGAAATCTACCAAAGTGGGATATGGCAATTGAAATGATGAGGAAATTCCCACAATTAGACATCGTGAATGACCCTTCTCATATAGCTGGTAATAGGGAGCTCTTACCATACGTTTGTCAAAAAGCGCTTGACTTAAATATGGAAGGTTTAATGATTGAATCCCATATGGCGCCATCAGTTGCATGGTCTGACGCTGCACAACAAGTAACTCCTACTGGTTTGACTGAGCTATTAGATAGTTTAACATTCCGTTCTGAAACCGTTGATACTGCAGACTCTAATAAGTTAGAATCGCTAAGAAAAGAAATTGACGAATTAGATGATGAAATTTTTCAAAAAATCGCTTCTAGAATGAAAGTTGCTGATCAAATTGGAGAATACAAAAGAGAAAACAGCGTAACGATTTTGCAAGTTGATAGATGGGAAGAAATTGTTAGTAAAAGAATTGCTCTAGGTGTTGCAATGGGATTAGATGATGAGTTTGTTAAAACTTACTTAAAATTAATTCATAAAGAATCTATCAGACGTCAAAATATTATAATGAATGAAGGACAAGCTGAACTAGTAGGGAAATAATTAATATTATGCTGAAAAAAAGGTCGGGAAATTTCTCGACCTTTTTTTATTTCTATTTTTTAAGCGATTATTAAACAGTTCAATTCTTTTTTTAACAGTTTTAACTTCTTTTTAAGCTTTTTAAAGATTTTAACCATATTGTAATATTCTATTTAGTATATCTTTGTTTTTAGTTTGCTTCTATCTAGTCTTTATGTTTTTTGGCTTGATCTTTGAAGCCTTATCCAGTAATAAAAAAAGTAATGCTAAAGCATTTATTGATTTTAACAATTTGTTTGTTACCGTTATTTTCCAATGCATCAGGAAGATACTTCCTAAAAAACGAAGGACAGCTTCCTGAAAATGTATTATATCATGCAAAACTTAACTATGGTGGTTTTTACGTTGAAAAGGATGGATTCAAGGTTCTTGTTCTAAATCCTGAAGAATTAGACGAAGCATTAGGTCATGATTCAAATCATAAACACGATTTAAACGACAAAAAACATACCCACTATGATGGGAAAAATGTTCATGGTCATGTTTTTTCTATTAAGTTTAAAAACGCAAACCAATTAAATTTCGGTTCGGATAAAACAAAATTAAAATTTAAGGTTAGTTCATTTAAAGGAAATAATCCTTCCAAATGGGTTAATAATCTTATCCCTATTCAACAGACAATAATTTCAAATATTTATAATCATATTGACTTAAAATTATCGTTCACAGGGAACGCAATCAAATATGATTTCATTGTTAAACCTGGAGGGAATCCTGATGATATTCAAATCCAATACAATGGATTAGAGCACATTAGACATATTGAAAATAAGCTCATTTTAGTAACTAGTGTTGGGAATGTAGAAGATTCAGCTCCATTTTCTTATACTTCAAACCAAATAAATAAACATATTAAAACAGCTTACAAGAAAGTTGATAGTAATACGTTTGGTATTGAAATTGGAGAATATGATAATTCTCAAACACTTACAATCGATCCTCAATTGAACTTTGTTACATTTAGTGGCTCATACTCTGACAATTGGGGATATTCAGCAACTTATGACAATTTAGGCTACGCATACGGTGGTGGAGTTGCCTTTAGCTCTGGTTATCCGACATCCATAGGAGCTTACAGTAGTTTTTTAGCAGGAGGTGATGTCGATATGGCAATTTCAAAATTCAGCCCTGATGGTAGCCAATTAATAGCCTCAACATATTTAGGTGGAAATGGAACTGAAGCTCCTCACAGCATGATAGTAAATAGCAAAGGTGAATTAGTTATTTATGGTGCATCTAGCTCAACCGATTTCCCGACTCCTTCGAGCACTTACGATAACACCTTTAACGGGGGTAGTTATACAGATGGTGGTTATTTATCATTCTCAACTGGTACAGATATTGTTCTAGCAAAATTAGACAATAGCTTTACTCAACTTTTAGCAGCAACATATTACGGTGGTAGTGGAAACGATGGAATCAATGATGGTTCAGAAGTTTTAGGAATGTTTCGAAACTATGGTGACGGAAATCGTGGAGAAGTTATTGTAGATGATGCTGATAATATTTTAATTTCATCTGTTACCTTATCTAGTAATTTGCCAACTACTGGAGGTTTTCAAACAAATTTTGGAGGGGGAACACAGGATGGATGTGTTGCTAAATTTAATTCAAACCTTACAGCTTTAAGTTTCGGAAGTTATTATGGTGGTTCGGGGAATGATGCTTGTTATGGAATTAAACAAAACAGTGCTGGCGATATTTATATATCAGGAGGAACTACTAGTGCTAACTTAAACAAAATATCAGGAAGCTATAAACCTACTTACAGTGGCAATATTGACGGTTTTTTGGCGCGTATTTCTTCAAACGGAGCAACCCTTATAAAAACAACATATATTGGAACAAGCCTTTACGATCAAAATTATTTAGTGGATGTAGATATGGACGGAAGTGTATATTGCTTTGGGCAATCCGAAGGTAATATGCCCGTTTCATCAGGCGTTTACAGCAATGCAGGTAGTAAGCAATTCATTCAAAAATTTAATAAGGAATTAACAACCTTAGAAAAATCTACAGTTTTTGGCAATGGATCCAGCCAAACGGAACTAGTACCAACAGCATTAATGGTTAGTGATTGTAAAGAAGTCTATATTTCGGGATGGGGAGGAGATTTTAATGGCTATTCAATACAAGGAACTAATGGTTTCCCAACTACAGACGATGCTATTCAACCTCAAACGGATGGTTCAGACTTTTACATTATGGTACTTGGTGAAGACTTCGAAGATTTAATTTATGGTAGTTTTATCGGTGGTTTATTTGGTTCTGAACATGTTGATGGAGGAACAAGTAGATTTGATAGAAATGGAACTGTTTACCAATCAGTTTGTGCTGATTGTAGTGGAAGCTCAGCCTTCCCTGTAACTCCTGGGGCTTACTCAGAGCAAAACAACTCTTCTTGTAATTTAGCATTGATTAAAATGGATGTCTCAACTTTAACAGCTACTATTAAATTCGATCAGGATTCTATTTATTGCTCAAATAACATCATTAACTTCACTAACGAAAGTACAGGTGGGCAAGAGTTCAAATGGATTTACCCTGATGCATCTGTTATATCCAGCAAAGATGGTCAGTTTGAGTTTTTAGACACAGGTTTGTTTTTTGTAAAATTAATTGCAATAGATCCTAATGTCTGCCCATTTTCAGATACAACTGAAGTTGTAATTGAAATAGCAGAGGGGGTTAGTTTAGACTTGAAAATTGATGATTATGATTGTTCAAATGGGACGCTTTCACTTTTAGTAGATGGGCCTAATTCAAATAGTTATAGTTGGAGCGATGCGGACGGACCTTTGCCAGGAAACACGAATAAAATATCCTTAAACACAGACACAAACACTCTTTTTTATGTTGAATATGAGGCCGGCTGCGGGACAGTTAAAGACAAAATTGAAATTCCATTATTAATAGCTCCTGAAGGTAAATCTCAAAATGGAGATATATGTTATGGTGATTCTCTAAAATTTCACTTCAAAACTTTTGAAACAAACTCATACAATACTTTAAATGGTGAGCTTTATTCACTCGTTAATGATACCCTCTCATTCCTAAGTTTTACTGATGACATAATTTATTTTGAAACTAAAGGACAGTGTGGGATAGCAATAGACACATTTAATATAAATGTAATTATCATTGATGCAATCACTTCACCTGACACGTTGGTTTGTGCTGGTGAAAGGGTTCCACTTTCGGTAACAACAAGTGCTGATATCAACTGGATGAATAATAATTTTTCGGACCCATCATCAAACCAACAAGTGATATATCCAACAAATGATGAAATAATTATAATTTCACTGGTTGATCAAATATGCGAAATGAATGACACAATTGAGGTAAGTGTATACCCAACTGAGGACCAACCTATAGACCCAACTTATACCGTTGATTGGGGGGAGACTGTTTCAATGAGTTTAAGTCCTGAATTCTCCTACACTTGGAGTCCAACAAATTATTTATCATGTGTGAATTGCCCTAGTGTTACGGTTGAACCAGAGGAAGACATTACCTATAAAATCCAATATATTGACACAAACGGTTGTTTTGTTGTAGATTCCGTCATTGTAAACGTTATTTTCCCTTTATTTATTCCCAATTCATTCACCCCTAATTATGACTTTAAAAATGATTTGTTCAAAGCTGAGAGTCATTTAATTGATGATTTTGAAATGCATATTTATAACCGATGGGGTAGTAAAATATTTGAATCAAACGATATAAATATAGGATGGGATGGAACTTTAAATGGTGTTCCTCAGCAAATAGACGTTTATGTATATAAAATTATATATACTAAAGTCCATTCCGATAAATATTATGAGAAAACTGGTACAGTTACTTTATTAAGATAACATGTAGATTCAAAGTGTAAAAGAATAGCAAAATATTTCTCTAACTAGCCTAGCTGAATAAACTTCCTTGAGAGCCTGTAAAATTAATCCCTAGATGTTTATAAGCTTGCTCAGTAACTTCTCTTCCTCTCTGTGTTCTATTAATAAAACCTTCTTTAATTAAAAAAGGCTCGTATACTTCTTCAATTGTCCCTGCATCTTCACCAACGGCTGTAGCTATTGTGTTAATACCAACGGGACCACCTTTAAATTTATCAATTATAGTTGTAAGAATTTTAATATCCATATCATCTAACCCGTTCTCATCCACATTAAGCGCTTTTAATGCATGATTCGTAACTTTCATAGTTATGGTTCCATCACCTTTAATTTCAGCAAAGTCTCTAACTCTTCTTAATAAAGCATTAGCGATTCTGGGGGTTCCTCTACTTCGACGAGCAATTTCGAATGCTGCATCTTCATTGATTGGAACATTTAATAATTGAGCCGATCTTAAAATAATTAAGTGCAGTAATTCAGAGTCATAGTACTCTAACCGGGAATTTATTCCAAACCGAGCTCTTAACGGCGAGGTTAATAAACCTGAACGAGTCGTTGCTCCTATTAAAGTAAATGGTTCTAGATTTATTTGGACTGATCGAGCATTTGGGCCTGAGTCAATCATTATATCAATCTTGTAATCTTCCATTGCAGAGTACAAATACTCTTCTACAATAGGGCTTAAACGGTGAATCTCATCGATAAATAAAACATCTCCTTCAGCCAAATTCGTGAGTAAACCAGCTAAATCGCCAGGCTTATCTAACATAGGACCTGAAACAATTTTGATATTACTCCCTAATTCATTGGCTATAATATTAGCTAATGTTGTTTTCCCTAGACCTGGAGGACCATGAAGTAAAACATGATCAAGGGCTTCTTCTCTTTTTAGTGCTGCTTGTACAAAAATTGATAGATTATCAAGAACTTTTTTCTGTCCTGTAAAATCTTCAAATGCTTTGGGTCTAAGGACCCTTTCGAATTCAATTTCTGGACTCGACATATTTTCTCCATTTGCATTTAAAGCATTGTTACTCATTATGTAAATCTACTTAATATACTTTGAATAACACGAACGGCATAATGGCTCGTAAGCTTCTTTTTCTCCAAGCATTAAACTATTCTCGTGCGTAATATTAATTCTGTGAGTAAAGCTTGCATCTGCTTTACATTCCATACAAATTGCTTTTAATTTAGTTATTTTGTCAGCTACTCCTAATAAATTTGGAATTGGCTGGAATGGTTGCGATTTGTAATCCATATCTAACCCTGCAACAATTACTCTAGTACCTCCGTTAGCTAACTTTACACAAGTATCAATCAACTCTTGATTAAAAAACTGAGCTTCATCAATACCAACAATAGCGGCATCAACGGACAAACCGAGGATTTCCTTAGCATCCATAACAGGTTTTGCTACAATCCTTTTATTATCATGAGAAACAATTTCATTATCTGAATATCGTGTATCAAACATAGGTTTAAACAATACATATGGAATTTGAGCTATTTCAGCTCTCGAAACTCTTCTAATTAGTTCTTCTGTTTTTCCTGAAAACATAGGTCCTGTAATGACTTCAATCGATCCCTTCATTGTTGAGCTAATTCTTTAAATTATATTTTAATTTTACTGATATTTTCTAGACAACAATATTTCAAGTTTTTGAAACGTATCTTCCTTAACTTCCCAGCTTCTTTTTTGAGCCACTGAGGAAAGTTTCTGTTTTGCCTCTGATAAGGAAACACAATTATTTAAATCCTCAATTGTTTTAAGAAACTGTTCAGTGTTTCCGTTAAAAAGCTCATTTGTAAAAAGGAATTTCTCATTAATTCCTATTGCATTGTTTAAATTTTCAATTTTCTTTCGGGCTAATTTAGCAGCAAGACTATTATCTTCTTCCTCCTCAGGTAAAGAAAAAGAGTTATGGGAATGTCGTGAAATAACAGCCGATACATCACTCTCTAAATTGGCTATTATTTCTTCTTGACTGGGTAAATCATTATCTAAAATTGGTTCCTCGACATTAATGTTTAAAACCTTAGAATCTAAATTTTTATCAGGATCACAATTTATTTTTTGAATTTCCTCCTCCATATCTGATTCAACCTCCTCTATTATATCGGTAATATCAGAAACCATGTTCTCAGTTTGAATATCTTTTTGAGTAAACTCCAAGGCATCTTCCAAAGCCCCTATTAACTCCTCTTCCTCAGTAAAAACATCTCCTCCTTCCGATAATTCTCCTTTTTTTTCCGCGTTAACAAGAAATTCTGTCTCAGTAAGAGGTATTTTTAACTGCTCAACTTTCGACTCCTCCTCATTAAAGAGGATATAAGATAAAACAACTGTTCCTTCATGTAATTCCCGTGCATCCTGAATTAAATCACGTAGTAAAGATCTACTAACGCTTGCACCTAATTTTTCAGCTTTTACAAGCTTTGAATTAAATGCTTCTTGATTACTTTTTAATCGCTTAATAAATTCTGAAAAATTGCTCATAAACAAAAATTATTCCCTAAAATTAATTGATAAATTGGCACAATAGTATTTAAAACTCTATAGGATATTCACTTATTACGGTTAACAATTTTGTTTTTAGTCTTTAAATCCACACCAAAATGTAGCCTTGAAATCTAAACTGTAACTCGCAGGCGTAAGGAATTACCTTTTTGAAATTCAAATTGAGACTTTTCAAGTCTAAAAGTATGATCTAAAAACTCAGGATTGTTCACGATTAAATCTACCCATTTACAATTTTCACCACTTAAATTTTTTGTTGGGAAAATAATTATTTCATTTTGAGTTACCCTTATCAGTTCCTTGAACATCGCAATATGATCAGCAGCAGAGAATAAGTGTTCATAGAGAAACATTAAATGCGATACTAATGTCGTATTAAAAGACTTGTCCTTAAACGGAAGAAACCCTATTTCACTGGCTACGTAATTTTTTCGATTCTTTTCATAGTCTCTCAAAAAAGTTTGGTAAGCTTTCATTCTGCTTACTCTAACACCTTCAATATCACCATAAAAATCCCAATTATAATGAGATAAATTAACAGGCAATTGATTAATAATCATGTCTAAATCTTCTTTGGCTTGTACTTCAATCTCATCTGCCATTAAGTGGTAAATTGGATCCACAGCTGTGACATCAATCCCGAAAACATTACCTATCGCACAAAAGTTACTCACACCTGCCGCAACATCTAGAACGTTCCTTCCTTCAAGATATTCTTTTGTAATACCAAACATCCTTTTGTACTCATTATATGTTCTACCTATCAAGGCAACTTTCGCTAAATTTAATGGCATATAGATAATGTTTAGATGAAGTTAATAGGAATTTAACAACATTATTCGATGGTCTCTCACTTATTTAATCAGTAAAAATTATTGCCCTTCATTTACAATATAATTAATTTTTAAAGCTGAAGCGTCTCTTAATTCTTCTTTCACTTCATTTAAAAAACCGAGCTTAGTCTTTTTATCAATCTTTAAACAAACAATCATTTGTTTGGCTTTAGATGCGCCAATTGATGGGTCTATATTTAAATAATGAGACTTTATACTTGCTCTCTTTTCATCTAAAAACATCCTTATTTCCTTCTTCGTTTTAATTGCATCGTTCAATTGAATTGAAGTTTTATTACCATAAACTTCTTGCAAAGCCTTAACAGGTACTCCCAATTGAATATATGCCGTTGGCGTTTTATCGTCTAACTTCCCAGATTCAGAAGCGGTTGGCAATTTAACCATAACGCTAGACTCATTTTCCTTTGAGGTTGTTGCAACCATAAAGAAAAACAATAACATAAAAACGATATCAGGTAGCGACGCTGTTGATATACCTGGTTCTATTCTTTTTTTCTTACCTCCGTCGAATTTAGACATATCGGTTATTTAATTTTTTACAACTGGAGCTTCAGAAATATTTTCCTTGTACACCATTTTAAGCATTTCCTTCTCCTCTAAACTTAATTCTTCCCATCCTCTTCCCAATTTTTTTTGAGCCAATTCGCTTCTCATTAACTTGTAGCCTTTTTTTAATGCATTTTTTAACTCAATATAAGTCTCATAATCAACCTCTTGAGTTGATTGCATATTTATTACATGCTTAGATTTTCTGAAATCGGAACCAAATACTTTTAGCGCCTTAAGTCTCAATTCAGCCTTTCTCAACCTCTTCTTAAATGATCTTTGTTTCTCAATTGGGGCAACTTCTAAATCTGCTCTGTTTTTATTTATTCTTTCTTGAAGTTCTACTTCAGTAATTGCTCTGCTTTCAGGCCAATCCTCTCGATTATTTGCATTGATTACCATCTCCTTTAAAATAGCAGGTATCTCCGCCATTTCCGCCATTTTATTACTTGAGCCAAACCGAGTTTCTCCACCAGATCTAGCAAGAACCGAAATAACATTTCTTTCATTAATATCAACAGGCGGTACATCCGTCTTCTCTGGAAGTAATTGAAACATCCCTGCTTCTTTACTCATTTGGGAGGTCACCAAGAAGAATATTAAAAGCAAGAAAGCAATATCTGCCATCGAGCCCGCATTAACCTCTGGTGCTTGTCTTCTTGGCATTATTAAAGTTTTAAAGCTCTTTTAATTTCTGATGCAAAAATTGTAACAACTGCAATAATCGTTACCGTATAAAAAGTATAAATTCCACCTTCAGTAAATTTACTACCCTCTATTAACTCTTTAGTTTTAGGGTCATATGAATCTGAAGACATGTTATATCCAATTAGTAAAATCAATCCCAATGATAAAAAGCTAATAACAAACTTTATTCCTGACTTTGGATTTTCCGCAAAATTAAAGATTGCAAAACCAACAGTAATAATTACAATTGTGTAGAAAAGTCCAATGGAGAACTTAATTAATGTCATCTCATCAATTGTATCACTCAGTGTAAGAACAATAAACAACCAAATAAAAAGAATTAATCCCCACTTCCCTATAGTTAAACCTAATTTCATTGTTTTCAATATTTAGAGACGTTGAATTAATTTATTTTATTTTGAACAACCTTAATAAATGCATTAGAAGCATCTTCCATTTGATTTACTAAATTGTCGATTTTTGCAACAACTACGTTGTAAAAAACCTGTAATATTATAGCAACAATTAAACCCGCTACAGTAGTAATTAAGGCCATTTTAATATCACCAGCCATAGCAGATGCTTCAATCCCTCCTGCTTCTGCAATCGAATCAAATGCTCCAATCATACCTAATACAGTTCCCAAGAAACCTAACATTGGTGCTAAAGCTATAAATAATGAAATCCAAGAAACACCTTTTTCCATTAATCCCATTTGAACAGAACCACCAGCAATTACTGCTTTCTCAACTTGCTCAATCCCTTCGTCTGCTCTTGTTAAACCTTCATAAAAAATTGCGCCAACTGGCCCTCTAGTATTACTACATACTTCTTTAGCTCCTTCAATTCCACTGACATTTAATGCTTCCTCAACTTGCTGAAGTACTTTTTTAGTATTTACGTTTGATAAACTTAAATAGATAATTCTTTCGATAGCTGTTGCAATACCTAAAATCAAACAAGCCAAAACCGAAATCATAAAGTTTACACCTCCTTCTATAAATCTACTCTTTACTTCTTGAGTAAATGAAGGTTCTCTCCTTTCATCAATATCTGCTTTTTCTAAAGCTATTGCAAGCTCCTCTTTATTTTCTTCAAATACTATCTCCTGATTATTTGTGGATGTAGTATCAGCAAAAACAGTAATTGGAGTAAACCCTAAAGTTAAAATTAGACTTACTAGTAAAGTCGAAACAAGTTTTTTCATCGTTATAATTTATTTTCATTTAAATTAAAAGCACCTTTGATTTTTAGATGCTTAATTTTGGTTATAATTTTATTTCAGAGAGCCAAATTAAAAAATTATTTTTGCATAATATTCTAACTATACATAAACGGCATATTATTTTAAGTTAGTGTGCAAAGTTAGTATATCGAAGTTAAATTTAGGTAACTTAAAAAATCTCTATAAATTAACATGGAAAATAGAAGACAACAAAAAATAGCTAATGTCTTAAAACAAGACTTAGCATCTCTGTTTCAGCGAGAGTCTCGTACAATGTTTGGTGGTGCTTTCATTACAGTCACTTCAGTTAGAGTAACAACAGATATGTCTTATGCGAAAGTATACTTAAGTGTCTTTGGTAGTGAGGGAGCTACTGTTTTGCAAGCTGTAAAGGTTAAATCAAAGGAGATAAGGCACATTATTGCCAAACAAGTTAGGCATCAAATGAGAAAAGTACCGGATTTTCAATTTTACATTGATGATTCATTAGATTATTACGAAAAGATTGACAATTTACTAAAAGAGTAGATTGAATTTTTCATTTTCCATAGCCCTCCGTTACCTCTTTTCAAAGAAAAAGAACAATGTGATTAATTGGATTACATGGATTTCGGTATCCGTTGTAGCAATTGTTGCAGGAGCTTTGGTAATTATTATGTCAGCCATGAATGGTTTGTCATCTTCAGTGATGGAGCTTTATTCGAATTTTGACCCAGACATTAAAATTGAGACAGAAAAAGGAATTAGATTTAACCCTGATCATATACCCTTAAAAAAAATTGAAGAATTACATGGCATAAAAGGCATATCTTTTTCGCTAGAAGAAACAGCTCTTTTGAAATATGATGATAATCAAGAGGTGGCTACAGTAAAAGGAGTTACCAACTACTTTTCAAAAATAACTAATATTAAAAATGCTATTGTAGAAGGATATTACGGCCCTTTTGTTGGTGGACCAAACGAGAGTGTCATAGGTATAAACATTGCCTACAAACTTGGTTTAAATACAGACGCTAATACTCCCTTAAGGATGTATATTCCTAATATCAATGGATCATCAAGTGGACCCTCAAATTTGTTTAAATCGACTTCCACTTACCCACGAGGAATTTTTGACATTAATTCTGACTTTAATAGTAAATATATAATTGTATCAATTGATCAAGCAAGAAATCTAATTGGAATTCAAGATTTAGTGAACTCAATTGAAGTTGGATTAGATTCTCTATCAGATGCTAATTCAGTCAAAGAAAACTTAATTCTTCTTTTAGGACCCGGTTATTCTGTAAAAACCCGATTTGAGCAAAACGAATTCCTTTTTAAATCTATAAATGCTGAAAAGTGGATTACATTACTAATATTATCTTTGGTAATAATATTAGCCATCTTTAATGTTATGGGATCATTAACCATGCTAGTTATCGATAAGAAAAAAGATATTTTTGTGCTACAAAGTATGGGTGCCAACCAAAGGCAAGTTCGTTTAATTTTTTGGCTAGAAGGTAGCCTTATTTCTGCTGCAGGATCTTTAATTGGATTATTGATTGGGGTTATTCTTATTTTACTCCAATTAAAATTCTGTTTATTTGGCTATGGAACGTCTAATGGGTTCGACTGTTTTCCCGTTGCATTACATGCATTTGACATAATCATTATTACTTTTGTAATAAATGCTATTGGTTGCATTGCATCTCTAATACCTATCCGTAGAGTCAAGTAAATAAATTTTAAAAATCTGTGGAAGGAAATTATTTACCTTTACAATTCAAAATCACGCACTAATGAAACTTTGGGATAAAGGATTTAACGTTGATAAAGCAATTGAAAACTTCACAATTGGCAATGATACTGAGTTAGATATGCATTTAGCGCCTTATGATGTGCTTGGCAATATAGCACATGTCACGATGCTTACGGAAGTTGGTTTATTAGAGAAATCAGAACTCCCTGCTCTTAAAAAAGAATTGGTGCAAATTTACAAAACAGCTAAAGACGGATCGTTTAAAATAGAAGACGGAATGGAGGATGTTCATTCCCAAGTTGAATCAATATTAACGGAAAGATTAGGTGACATAGGTAAGAAAATCCACAGTGCACGTTCAAGAAACGATCAAGTTTTAGTTGATTTAAAGCTATACGGAAGAAATGAACTCTTAGAGATTTCAAATTTAGTAAAGCAACTTTTTGATGCTTTTCAAGCTCAAAGTGAAGCAAATAAAAATGTTTTACTTCCAGGATATACTCACCTACAGGTTGCCATGCCTTCTTCATTTGGATTATGGTTTGGTGCTCATGCTGAATCTTTAGCTGATGATATGGATTTATTAGCTACTGCTTTTAGATTCACCAATCAAAACCCATTAGGATCAGCTGCTGGTTACGGTTCTTCATTTCCTATTAATAGAACAAGAACAACTGAATTACTTGGTTTTGAAGATTTGCATTACAATGTAGTTTATGCACAAATGACTCGTGGTAAAACAGAGAGAACAGTTGCTTACGCAATTAGCGCACTTGCTACTACACTTATGAAGTTTGCCGCAGACTGTTGTTTATTTATGAGTCAGAATTTTGGATTTATTCAGTTGCCTTCAGAGTTTACAACGGGATCAAGTATTATGCCTCATAAAAAGAATCCTGATGTTTTTGAATTGATGAGGGGTAAATGTAATAAGCTTCAAGCTATTCCTGGAGAACTTGCTGCTATAATGGGGAACTTAACCACTGGTTATTTCCGTGACTTGCAACTTCTGAAAGAAAAGTACATTTACAGTTTTACGGAAATCAAAGCATGTTTAGAAATTGCATTATTAATGGTTCCTAACATTTCTATTAAAGACGGAATTCTTGAAGATGACATTTATGATTACCTATTTAGTGTTGAGGAAGTTAATAGAAGAGTTTTAGAAGGCATGCCTTTTAGAGAAGCTTACAAAGAAGTAGGTTTAGAAATTGAAGCAGGAAGTTTTAAACCGAATAAAGAAGTAAAGCATACTCATGAAGGATCGGTAGGTAACTTGTGTACCAAGCAGATTAAAGCGAAAATGACCGGTAATTTGGCTAAGATTAACAGAGACAAGATTGAAAGAGCAATAAAAAGTCTTTTAGATTAAATTGCATTGTTTTAATAACATTCAATAATGAACTTTTCTAAAATTTTAAGACAAGGATATTTATCTTCGTAAATACACATATGTCCTCCTTTTTCTGACAAATAAAAACGCCCATTTTCACAAACATCACTTTGCGCTTTTAAATCTCTCCATCTTATAACTTTATCGTTTTTACCTGCTATACATAAAACTGGATACGGGGCAAAGCGAAGAATAATCTCTCTATTAGGTCGGATTTTCATTCCTTCCAAAGAAGCTAAAATACCCTGCTGAGAAGTATTTAAAGCCATATTTAAAACTCTTTTAACTGCTCCCCTTAAGGCAGGCGTATTCTTAGTTACAAATAAATTTGGAATAGCTTCTTTTAAAAAAATTTCATGATTTCGTTTCACAACCTCAATTGCCCTATCTCTTAACTTTACTTTTTCTTGAGAATCTGATTTTGCTGTAGAATTGAATAAACACAAACCATTTAATAAATCAGGATATATATCCCCAAAGGCCAGTGCAACATATCCACCGAGCGAATGACCGATAATTACTGCTTTCCGTTTTTTATTTTCAATCAAAACTTGTTTTACACAGCCTGCCATTTCTTCCATGGTATGTATGTAACCAATACAATCACTATCTCCATGGCCTGGTAGGTCAATTGCATACACAGTATTATACTTCGACAACACCTTTATATAATCATTCCAAACCTTGTAGTTTTCTAAAAAGCCATGCAATAAAACCACAACCCTTTTAGAATTTCCCTTTTTAGAATAATTTACTTTGGCTCCCTTATAAATAGCCGTTTTAAGCATACATCAAATGTAAAAATAAGGTAGTTTTCCTACTAATTAAGTTATAAAAATTTATACCAGAATAAGAAAATTGCTTAATAACATTAGAAAACTTAAATTAGTGTTTCATAAAAAACATCAAATGAAAAAATTATTACTCTCAATTTTCACTATTGCTTCTTTAGCAGTTAGCGCCTCAGGTCTAGAAGTTACAGCTTCTGATATCAAACTTACCAATGGAAACGAATGGTACATGAAAGGTGAAGGCGATAAAAACATTAATTCTTTTACAATTTCTGGAAGCAATGTTTCATGGGATTTCACTTCTTACGAATCTTCGCCAATTAAGGATACAATCAAAGCCGAACCACCAACCTTAACAGAAAATGGAGCTACTGTGAAAATTTCATCAAACTATATTCCCGAAACACATTATCAAGTAACTAGTTCTGACATTTTAATGACCTCTATTTATGTAAACAACACGAGTTATCCTTTTAATTCAGGTGCTTCTTCAGGGTTTACACATGAAGAAAATTCTGAATGGAATAGCTCTATATCTATTCCTTCTCCTTTAGGTAACGTTCCTGCGACAGTTTCAGGGTCTGTACTTGCTTCTGGAACAATAACAACATCTTTTGGTACTTTTGATGCGCTATTAGTTAAAGAAACTTTTTCAGTATCTGGTGGTGCTATCACTGAAGATTTTTATTATTGGGAAACGAAAGAATATGGAAGAATGGCTTTACTTATAGGAGATCACTTTATGGTGATGACTCAAAACAATTTCAATGTCGTTGTTGCAACGCAGGAAACTACCGTTTCATCTTTAAATATCTTCCCTAATCCTACAACTGATCATTTCACTGTTAAAGCTAACAATTTAGATAACGTTAAAGTTTACGATGCAATTGGA
>MDSY01143522.1_pt1 | contig 16705 bp, 11 predicted proteins | sample 811131 | NCBI WGS metagenome assembly MDSY01 (sample SAMN05326643, study PRJNA326480) | marine metagenome | isolation source: seawater | place: Atlantic Ocean: South West | collected 2010
GGGGGGGGGGGGGGGGGGGGGCGTGATCGGTCATTTTGCGAGACGGAGTACTTGGTGTACCGTGTACATTGTGACAACACAACCCACCATGCGTCCGTCCCCGAGCATGTGGGCAGCTGATGTCGACGGCACCATGGACACAACGAATGAACCCAGCACACCGGGCATGGACGCGCTCACAAGGTGGCAGGGTGGGCACGAGTTGGCCTTTCAAAGCGCACAACGACGCCCGGCCAAACGCGCTATGGATGAGGATGAGGCTGTCGGCAACCAGCACAAGTACGCCAAGCCACCCGGCACGAGACTCACCGTCGGGTTCCACAACGCTGGCGGGGGCATGAACCCCCTAGAGTTTGTGACAGGCGACATTGAAACCCTAAATCGCAAACTCAAAAGGTTCATGACCACCACGCAGGGGTTGGCCGACTTCCTGAAATGCTTTGGCGAAACGGATGCAGCGCCCGGCGTGCAAACGTGGACGACTCTTTTCGTCGACCAAGAAGCCTACATCAAACTGAAGATAAAGGCGCTGGAGAAAGTCAAAGTCGACGTGGATTCCAAGGACAAACACGTCAAGGCTATGCTGGCCGAGGAACCAGCCGAGTACAAAAACCCGCGTTCGAAAAACGACGAGGGGAAGGAAGTGTTTTCGGCGACGATCTTCAACCTTGTTGCGGTGGGGGACGCCGCGGGCGATTTTGACTCGGAGAACAAAATGCAGAAGGATGACTGCGATTACCGATTCAACCCGTTCAACCGTTCGACGACGACGTGTGGCCACAAAGTGGACACTAACGATGCCAGGATGGACCAAGCGGACGCTAACGATGCCAAGATGGACCAAGCGGACGACAACGATGCCAAAGTGGACCCGGCCTCTCCGCTGTTTCGCAAAGACGTCCCACAGTTCCACAGGGCGATTGGGCTCATTGACGTCCTCGGCAAAGACGCCGCGTTCCGAACACTCTGCCGCATGGCGAGTCGGCGCTTCGCTCGGTTCAAAGCGGCGTGGGACGAAAACCCGGACAAAAAGGGGGGGGACGCACGTGGCGTCCTGTTCTACGACCTTTACACCGCCTATTTCCTCTGCTACGTGCTCACAAATGTTGACCAGAAAGAGCTGACCACGCACTTCAACGGGTACCTCGGGCCCGGCGTCTGTGCCACAGCGGCTCTTTTTGTTGAGCACTGCAACGTGGCGGGGTTTGCGGAGTTTGACAAAGAAAAGAACAGAGCGACCAAAAAGCCAGAAGAACTGGGCACGTTGGTGGAGTACAACGAGAATGACGAAAAACTTGCGATCGCGATCGAGCCCGGCCCTGCCCAGTCCATGCCGTACATAACGGGGTCGGTCTGGACAAAGAACACGGCCGTGAACGACATGAGAGGCGATCTTGTGGAGAAAATCCGGGCAAAAGAGCCGTTTGGCCCGACCGCGCTCAAGGAGAAGAAGATGAGCGACGAAGAAAAGAAGGCGCAAAAGGGGATCGACGAGATGAGCGACGAAGAAAAGAAGGCGCAAAAGCGGATCGACAAGGCGCGAAAGGAGATCGACAAGGCGCGAAAGGGGATCGACAAGTTCCTGACCAAAATCGTGTGTGCGCCGGTCAAGAGTTGTACTAAGGGGTACACGGATGAAACGGCGAACATCGCCGTGGTCCACGGCAAGGAGTTCCCGGAGGTTTCGAGTGAGGTAACCATTGTTGGTGCCGTGAACGCCATAATGCAGAACGTCGATGTGCTGATGGGGGACTTGAACTGCACATTCAAAGGTTCGCCCAGGTTCTTTGCCGCTGTCCTCAAGAAATACAGACAGATGCACGGTGCTCTGAAGGTTGACATCGACAAACTCACTGACGACGACGAGGAACGCGGCACAAAGACGACCACCGCCGAAGCGTTCAAATCCGCCATCCAGTTCCTAACGGAGAATGCGTCGTCAGCGAAGCTCATCGAAGGCGAAACACCCCCCGACTTCGGGGATAACATCGGCATCGTGCCGATAGCGTCCGTGACGACGGACAAGACCCGTGGATTTACCAGCATCCAGCCGACGAAAGTAAACAAACACACCTCTGAATGCAAGGATTTTGTCTTCTACGACACGCAACGGTGGAGGTACGTGAATCACAACGTGTACCCGCGGGAGGCCGAGTCACACGCCGTCGACATTTCAAAGCTTAACACGGGTGATTGGCCGTACGACCACGCCGCCGTCCTCGCCACATTCGAGCCGGTGGCCGGCCGCTCCGCCTTGGGGCACGTCGAACAAGCGGCGCCGGCGGCGTGCCACTGACGGCGGAGTGGCTGGAGCTGCCCGTGTTCAGAAGCAGAAGCGGAGTTGCCGTCGTTGCGCCTCCACCATCTGATCGGCGGCTGCGGGTTCGCAGGCCGCCTCGGGGTCGGCCACCGGCTCACGGCGTTTGCGACGGGTGTGGTCGGCTAGCCACACCGCCACCGCCATGATGATCACGTTTGTGATGGCAAGGGCGATGTTCAGCGACGTGACAACGACGTCGTCCATGGCTTCATCTGTGCCATTAATCGTTTAGCCACAAAAGTTGCGCACACCACGGCCGTGTTTTCCACGTTGCGTGACACGTCCGCCTTCTCAATCAGCATAAAGTTCGTTGCGCTCATCTTTTTGTGCCGATGTATGGGCACTGCGACCAAGGGCCGGTCAAAGGCGTCGGGCTTGAGCCACTTGCACATGTGCACGTTTTCGATGTGTGTGCGAACGACGGCGCGGTTGGCTGCCGTTGACGCGAAGCGCCAGTGCCGGGCCGCGTGTTTGCTCGCGCGCCCGACGTGGCGTGTGTGGGTGTTGGAGTTGGGTGACCGGCAACCTGGGCACATGCGTTTGCCGCTAAATTGCCCCTTTGGCAGCGACAGTCGGCAGCAGGGGCATGTTTTAAGTGATTTTGATTTTAAGGACGGCATGCTTGCCCCGTGCCTGCACAATGCCAAGGCATGACACCGAGTCGGTGGGTGCGATCTGCGTCGCACGGGTGTCCTCGTCGATCACGTGTGTTTTGTGCCATCCACCGCCGAGGACGGTTGTCAGCAACTGGGTGTGGGCACCGGTTTCGGGGTTGGTGGCGGTGAAAAGAACGTGTGTGGTGTGGGTGGCGTGTGTGGGGTGAGGGAGGTGTGTTGTGACGTGGTGGGCCGGGTGGTCCAGGGACGGGTATTTGTCTTTGTGGGCGAGCGGCCACGGGAGGGCGGTTGACAGGAGGGATGCACACGGCAGCGTGAGCGCGGCGAGGTCGGCGAACACGAGCCGGAGGTGCCTTGTCGTGTGGCTGGTGGCGATCCATTGCACCACGCCGTCGACGACCGCGAGCGTGCCGACACACGCCGCGGTGTGTGGCGTGGGGACAAGGGCGGGCTCTTCGGTTGTCCGGCGTGAAGGGTGCCCGGTCAACACGCGCGTGTCCTGCCCGCGCCGCTGCGTGGTCTCGGCGTGCACGTCGACACACACGGCGGGGCTTGTCTGTGCCGACAGCCCGCGCGTGAGATCGGAGACAAACAGGCGGTTACCGTCGCGGGTGAGGGCGACGACACGCGGCCAGCGGGGGACGTAGCTGTGCAAGTTGGACGCGGAGCACATCGGGCACCAGACGGCACGCTCGGCGGCGCAAAGCTCGGCCAGCCACAGCTTTCCGTCGAAGACGGCGGCGGCAACGTGCATGTCGAACTGCAACGACTCGGCGGGCGCCGGCGTGGCAAGGACGGCCACAACTTTCGACGTGATGCCAGAGACCACCACAATTTCCTGTGGGTGAGCCACGGCGACAAGCGAGTCGGCGTCCCCGTGTCCGACTGCCACCACCGCCGGGTGGGTGGCGCGTGGGGGGAGGCAGTTGGTGATCACCGCGGTCTGGGGCCCGCCGCCGGACGGGTGGATGCAGAGGTCTTTCCCTCTGCGTCGCACAAGGAAGGTCCCCGACTGCCCCGCCGAGTGGTGTGGCGTGGCGCAGAGGGTGCCGGCGTGGATCTCTTCTGTCTGAACGAACTCGAGGGTCGGCATGGCGCGGCAGTGGCCGTGCACGAGCGAGGAAATGATGAGGGTGGTCCACCACTGGGTCGAGGGGTGTGGGGCGGATGTGGTGCGCACGTTGTTTGAGATGGAGGGCGGCATGGTGCAACGTGTCGAAAACGGATTCCTCGTGTGTCCTACTTTGTCGCACGCCGTGCCACTCAGCATCGTGCCGAGCTCCGGGCCCCAGGAAATCAGTGCAGAGTCGCTTGTCGACCTCGGGTGCTGCCTCGCATGGCACCGGCGTGACGTGTTTGTCCTCCACGCCAACGCCGTCGAGCACAATCGGAAGCGGAATGCGTTCTGGGGGGGGATGTACCGGCGCCTTCTGAGCCATTCTACCCCTCCTGGCCCGTTTTGCGAAGTTCTGCGGTCGACACAGCACCCGTGTCTGCGCCGCCTCGTTTGGCGCGCGGCGTGCGGGGTGCTGTCCGCATGCGACCCGGACGCCGTGTCGAAGATGATCTACAGCACCGCCTCGCACCCGGTGGCGGTGACGGACGAGAAAACGCACGCATCCCTAGTGGACTTTGTGCGGGCCGCCAGTGGTCAGGTCTGGCCGTGCACAAAAGGGACCGGGGTCGCGCAGTACCCGTGCGCATCGCTAACGATGTCGCGAGAGGACCATCTGCTGTGGATAATTCTCTGCGTGTTCTACTGCCCGGACGATGACATGCCCGGTGAATTTAAACAGCTCAAACAAGACATTCGGTTGCACGCGGACGAGCACGACATGACAGTGGTGCAGGCCATCATGGAAGAATGGCGTCTGGACCACATTCGGCTACAAAGTGCATGAGGTCGGCGTGTGCGGCGCCACACCGCGCGCACTGCACACACCCTTGGCTCGGCGTGTCCACGATGTACGCGGGCGGGATCGCACCGTACGGTCCAATGGCGGATGTTTTCAGCCGTTTGACCGCGCGACCTTCGGGTGTTGGCGGGGCGTGCACCTGATGCCGCCCGTTGGCGATGTGCGGGTGGCGTGTCTGTGCACACTTCGACCTGGTGATTGCCGACCATTTGGGCCAGCTTGTGCTGCCGAACAGCGGCGACCAGTCGCTGAGTTTTGGCCCCGTGTGCGCCGAATGTGCGGCGGATGTCACGGAAACGATGCGCGGGTGGACAACCGCGGCCATTGGATTGTAGTGGAGCGACGGGACGAGGTCGACGTGCGACCCGGCGTCCATGTGCGGCGTGATCATGGCGAACTGGCGTGTCGGCAGACCGTTGTCGTTGGCGTGGCGCCACTCGACGCAGATCCAGTCGGCGCGGACGTGGGACCCGAGCAAGACGCGCACCCCTGTGGGCAGGCGGTTCCTCCCTGTCGTGATGACTTTGACGAACGGGCCCGACGGGGCGACGACGAACGTGTTGTGTGTGCGCTCGCTTGCGGTGACGGCGGCCGCCGCGAGCTGCATGGAGGCGAACGCCCCGGGGAAGGTCTGGATCCTGATGGGCCCGCGCGCCGCCCGGGGGCAGACGTGGGTGACTGTGTCGTTTTCGGGGATCCAGCAGCCGAGGGGGCACCGGGCGAGCCCATCGCACGACGCTGCGTGCCACAGGCGGCCTGATTCAATTACATGGCACCTTTTCCCGTGGATCGAGCACGTTCTCGCGCGCGATGCGCTGTCGTAGGTGACGCAGCGATCGCAACAAAAATGCTGCGCGCCGCGTGCCTTGCACATATACGAATGTGTCGACGAGAGCTGCGAGTCCGCTTGGCACCGACACCATGCTCGAAGACGCCCTCCAACCTCAAAGGTTGTACTGGCTTGTGCACGCTGAGGTCCCTTCAGCGACGCCATCGGACCTGGTGATGATCATGGGTCATTTGCGGGAGATGCTGAGCGAGAACAAGGCACAGATCGCGAGCTACCAGCGGGAGGTGATGCAGGTGTACGCCGCGATCTGGCTGCGTCAGAATGCAAAGGTGTCAGAGGCAGGCACGTGCATTAGCCGGTACGTGCCGCGTGGGATCGAGGAAACGGGGTTGTCCTCTCCTGATCTGGGGGAGGAGGCTCTCCGCCTTCTCTGCAGCGAGCTTGTCTACGCGCCAAAGCCGAGGTACGACGCGGTGCGGCTGCTGATGTACAGTTTCATCGACGCCGCGTACGATGCGATGCCAAAGGAAGACGCGCGCGTTGAGCCTTTCGGCACCGCGACACGCGACGCCCTGCACCGCATTCTTCAGCGGTATGCGCCTGAATGCACGTTCAAAACACGTGGGGATTTCAACGTGCACACCGAGCTTCTGGTGAACAAACTGCCCTCCTGGGTCAGCAGCGCAATGGTGCACAATGAAATGCCGTATCCACTGATGGTCAAGGTGTACCCGGACAACGTGAACAAGGTCGTCAGGCCGCTTCTCGACAGGGCAATCACAGACAGCCTGGACATGGCGGATCTGGACGCACAGGTTTTCAGGGCGAGCGACTTCATCACCATGATGTCACTGATCATCGAGATCCTCGCCTCGCGTGACGTCCATCTCCTGGTCAACGCGTCCACGGTGCGTGGGAGGGAACGGACATGGCCCCTGCCGTACCTGTGGCGGGGGGGATCGGGTGTGCTGCACCACGGCGTGCGCCACAACGGCACGTTCCACGCGTTCAGCGACACGGTGTCCGCAACCGACACGTGTCTGCGGTGGCTGCAGATGTGCCACGAAGAGGGTGTGGAAGCGTGCAAAAACATGTCGGACCTGCTGTTCGACGCGGTGAATGCGGAGGAACGCAACCCGCTGAAGAAGTTTCTGTTCTGACGTTTTCCCCGGCGGTCGTGGTTGGGTTTCGATTTAATGTTTATTATTGTGTTTACATCAGGACAAAAGGCGCTGGTGTGTGTGTGGTGCTGTGTGTGGGGGGTGAGGGTCACGGTTGTGTGCCGGCAGCCCGATCGCTTTGCTCGAGGCTCACGTCCGACGCCAATTTTGCTGACACACACGCGCCGGCGAGCAGTGCAATGATCGGGTGGTGGCCGAGTGTGCTGCGTGGCGCGGTGAGGCCGGTGTGAGAGGGGTCAATGGCACAACGCAGTTGTGAGAGCACCGCCTCCTCCTCTGCCGCCGTCCCGGTTCGCGCCGTGTCAAGGCAGGCGAGGGGCACCTCTGACGGCAGGTGCTTCATCGCCCCGTTTGTTGCCAGCGTTGTGCAGAGGCCGACGGGCGTGTCCCCTACGAGCCGCGTCAGCCGGAACGTGTGCGATGTGGGGACCGCGGCGTCTGTCATGGTGGTGTAGGCGGCGGCGAACAGCCTGGGCGGGGAGGCGGACGGGCCGGCGCGGCCCATGCCAGCGGTGATCGAGAATTCCTCGCCGCCTCGGTGCATGAATGACATGTCGAAGCTGGCGCCGCTAGGATTGGACCTGGATGTGAGCATGCCGACGCGTGTGTTGTCGCCGAGTGTGTTTTTCCGGTAGAACGCCAATTTGGTGACAAATGTTTCTTGCGTCTCGACGATTCCCGCGAGGACGTCGTGGGTGAGGGGCAACGCAACGTCTCGGGACACAGTGGACGTGGACATTGTGGAGGAGGCGGGCGTTGGAAGTGGTGTGATTATCCGTGCCCGCCGACCGGTGCCCCTCTCTCCGACTCCGACCCCCCACCCACCGTTCCTTTTTTTTTTTTGCTGAGTCGGCGCATTTTAATAGCGCGGATCATCTCAGAAATCGGCCTCTTCGAGCATCCTGTAGCGGGGCCGCTGCTGTTTGTCGATCCACTTCCGTGCAAGTTCCGCCCCGAGCACACACGAGCACATGATGAGCAGGAGTCCGATGGTGACGAGCCAGGCTTCGGCGGGGCTGCCGAGTCCTGGCCCGGTGGTGGTGTTGCAGTTCATGTGCATGGCCTGGGTTGCATGCCGCGAGGTGTGGCACTCTGTGAAAGTATTTGGATCGTTCATATAACGAACAAAACCGCGAGAGTCGGCGACAATGCCAATGAGGCGACAGTGGGCGTGGGGAGGAGCATTGTGCGGTGTGTGTGTGTGGCCTCTGTTGCTCCTCTCGAACACCGTGACGGGATTCGGGCCGCCGACGCGCCGCCACGTGGGCAACCTGAGCTACACGTGGTCGCCCGAACCGTGCCCGCCGCTGCCGCCGGGGCAGGGTGTGAGCAGCCCATACATGAGTTTCTGCCTGGTGAATTCCTCGCAGAACGACTCGAACGCGGTGAACGGGTGTGCATTGGGGTGTTCGGATGACGACGAGTGTTTCCGTGCGGAGTGTGTGCCGGCGGGGGCGGCCGCATTCTGCCGGCCTGTCCACTACGGCTGCACCCTGTTCGACCTGCCGCACGCCGTCGACAGCAGCGATCTTGGTGCGTCTGTGAAGGTTGAGGCACCCTCGGTGCCGGGACAGGCCGACAGTGGCCAGTGCATCGGCAACTTCTCCACAGCTTAGCGACGATGAGTTCGCGGATGCTGTTCGCCTTGCTTGCAGGCGTGTCGACTGTCCGTGGGTTCGGCCCGAAAACCCACAGGCCTGTGCTCCCGTTCGTGGACATCCAAACCCACTCGAGGTTGTTTGGCACATTCGCGTGTGACGACTACGGCCAACGACTGAAACACCAGACGCCCGGCGACAACGGGAACAAACGGATGTGCACAAGCACGGACGGCGAGTGCGGCAACGTGGCGCTGGGGAGAGACGGCGGCAAGGTCGATGAATGGTGCATGGCCATCCGCGACACTGCTTTTTACCAGGACCTCTACCAAAACGGCGTGGCCGCGTGCAACAACTACGCGATGACCAACTCGCCTGACGTGCCGTTGCTGCAACCGGCCAGCACGCCGCCGCCGCCGCCGCCGCCGACGCCACCGCCGTCACCACCGCCGGACCCACACGGTCTGTGCAACAGGAGCTACAGTGGATGCGCGGAAGACAAGTGCCCCAAGCTTAGCACGGGGCACGGTGACCTCAATGAGAGGTGCACTGCCAAGAACTCGAATTGCCGTCAGGACGCGCAGACCCAGGATAACCCACTGCAAATGATCTGTCGTTCCGTCGCTCCTAGCGTAACGGGGATGCATGAGTGCCTTAGGTTAGGTTACAAACCGTACACGTTCTGCGACTTCGGACTCCCTGTGCAAGACACCACCACTCCGCCGCCGCAAATCACCGAGGCAGTGCAGGGGGGTGCAGGCTACGTGACGACCGTAAAAACCGAACTCATGGTGTTGCCGGTCGAACTAACCAACACTGACACCATGTTCAGCAGGGAGGCGGGGCGTCAGCTGGTCAAGATGCGGAATTTCAGTGCATGCACTCAGGCGAGTTATGACACTGACGACAAAAAGGCACACAACACCCACTTCTTCCATGTGATCTGCAACCGGTACAGCTACGGAAACGAGAGGCCGGGGGCCCACACCAACTTCTACGAAACCAGGGACAGCGCTGGACTGAAGGTGCGTGGCACGCGGATCTGCAACTCGATGGGGAATGGGACGACGACCTCGACGCAGACGACAACGACGACGGCAACGGTCGCGAGTACAAGATGCGTCGGCGGGTGGCAGGACTGCGCATCGGACAAAGCCGCGTGTAAACCTGCGGACAGCACCGCGGTGACCGCAGCGGGTGTGATTTCGGTCACCAAGCCGAACGTGGGGGGCAGCGAATGCCAGGATTTTTGTGAGGGCGCGTGGGGAGGGGCGGTCCTCTGTGTGGAGGCTACGCGGAAGGTGATGTACGCCGGCGACGGCCCTGTCGTGACGTGCACGGCCATGCACCAGGGCACCAACCCGCGTAGGTGGGTGGAGAAGTTGTTCAGTGTTGACGTGTCCTGGATGAGCATGTGCAGCAACGGCAGCCGGGCGCTCGAGGCGTCGCCGGTGTGCAGGGGTGCAGACAATCAGAGGCGCGTGCGGGGCATGGACTTGGATTCGATCAAACACTTGTGCGAAGAGAGCCAGAGCACCGACGTGTCGATGAGCTGCGGCGGGTTCTCGCAATACAGTGACGGCAGTTTCCGGCCGTTTTATGGCACCTCTCAACCCGACCCGAAGCCGCAGAACGCGAAGGGCTGGACTGAGTGGACACTGGAGAAGGGCGTGGCCGTGTCGCCAGAGGGTCTGCTGGGGGCCTTCGCCGCGTCACGGGCAGGCCGTGTCAACACCCTGTACCGCGTGGCGGACTGCACCGCCGCGGGCGGCGAAACGCAGGCGTGTGTGGCGCATGCAGACGGCGGCGAGTGGGACGAGTGCTTCGCGTCAACGTCAAAGCGGCTCGCGCTTCTGCATTTCGCCGCCGCCGAGGTGGTGATGCTCGTGGTGAAGGGCGTCGGGGAATACACGGCGCCGTGCACGGCAGGCGCGTTCCCGGGGTGCGCCCAGCGGCTCGACGGCGTGTCGTCGGCAAGTCGGGTCAACCCTAAGGGCGAGCGCACCGCGTTCAGGTTGTCTGTGAAGCTCCACATGAGTGAGTCCGAGGCCGACGCGGACACCTTGCTCACGGCGTGCGACGCGTCGGCGGACTGCTACCTGGGGGCGAAGCCGTACGACTACGTCGACGCAGACGGCGGCGGGGAGGCGCCGTTTGCAGCGGCCACGCCCGGCTACAACATGTCCTTTGTGTTTTGGGGGCCGTCGCCACTTTCGAACGTGTCTCGGGGCACGGCGGTGACTTTTGTTCGGATGCGCGACTACACGGCGGATTCGAGCGCGGTGGACTCGTACGCCGACCTGGAGAAGCTCGGCTTGCCCGACCCCCGCGAGGGGATGGCGGACTGCAAGACAAAGTACTACTGCCTGCCGGGGCCGTGCCGCGTGCTCGACATGAACTATTTTGCGGACCCGTCGTACTCGACGTCCACGCTGTCGGACAGCGAGTGGGTCGCGCCGTCGCCGCGCAACATGCTGCGCGTGCCGAACGCCGACTACTCGAAAGGGAACGTCACGATGCAGGGCCGGTCGCAGTGCGAGCCGACGTTCGGCACCCAGAAGGTGTTCTACAAGGGCGAGGTGTACAGCCCCAAGAACGTCAGCCAGCACGTGCCCAACGCGCCCGCGCCCGGGTCGTACCGCTACATGAGCACGCCCGATTCCAAAAAACCTCTGTGGCCGGACGTGCTCGCTGTGCCTTCGGTGTGGGCGATGCCGCGCGTGCCGGGAAACAACCCGAACCCGGAGTGGATGTACGAGAACAAAACGATGTGGAACACTCCCGGGTCGGAACGGCGGAAGTACCGGTGCGAGGACGCGAACAACGCCGGCGCCGCGCCCGGCCTGCGGCAAGCCCCCCCCGTCCTGTGGCTTGAGCCGGTGCCGCCGACTGACACTGAGGCGGCGACTGGCGGGGGTGGGGTGACGCCGACCATGTACAGGGTGACGACACGGTACAACAAGTCGGCGTTCACGGCGGCCGCTGCGTTCTGGAACACGCTCAAGGGGTGCATGGTGGCGTGCAGCAGGGCGCCGCGGTTCCGGTCGACCGTGGATCCGCCGTCTAACAAGACGTGTCGGGATTACTGCGAGAACCCGGCGGGCAAGTGCTCGGGGCCGGCGGCCGGTGTGCCCGCGTGGTGTGCGGACATGGGCCAGGAGCAGTTCGCGTACTCCTACGAGGCGATGCACTACTGGGGGGACGCGCCCGCGGGGTCAAGCGTGTACACGACCCCCGTTCAGTTTTCGCCGACCCACGTGGGGTGCCAGCGGCAGGGGGGGGCGGGCATGCCGAACGACAAGTCCCCCGTGCAGGCGCTGCGCTCACCCATCTCGCCGTTTGTCGCGCAGTTCCTCTCCGGGACGTGCTACCGGACCTCTGACGGCCTGCACCGCCTGCCCCACGGGGTGCTTTCGACGCGTTTCGGGGGGAAACACGATTTTGCCATGGTGACCACGTACCCCCAGGCGGCCATCGACGGGGAGACGTCGCACCCGGGCGTGTTCAGTGCCCACGCCCAGGCGATCGGCATCCTCTACCCGCCGTACCTGAACGGGACGAAAGACACGCAGGACGCCCGTGAGAAGCTGAAGGCCATGAACCCTTTCATCGAGTGGCCGGAAGGCGTGCTTCTGCCGGAATGGAACGCGACCGACTGCCACGTCTTCTCGTCGAGTGCGCAGAGCGGCATGGGGTGCAGCCTGCTCCCGCACGTTGTGCCGGCGATGAAACGGGGGTGTGGCTACGGGGCGGGCGTCGACGCCGACCTCGGCAACGCGACGGAGAAGCCCGACGCCAACACGCCACCCCCGCCCCCCATCGAACTGCCGCCCCTGCGGCGCATCGTGCAGTACGGGATGGAGCTCAACCCGCCACCCACGGACAAATGCTTCTCGACTGAGAAGGTAGAGCAGCACTGTGGGTTTGAGGGGCACGACCATTGCATGAAACGGGTCTCCAGCGCGGGGTGCACAAGCAACAGCGACGCCCTCAACGGCGCCCATTACCCGACGACCATCCCACGCGAGTTGATGGAATGGCCGAAGAAAGGCAACAAGGGACGAAACGGCTACAAGGTGAACCAGGAACGCCTGACGGATGCTTTCTGGGGGGTGTTCGTGCCGGGGGGGTTCCTCGGCAGGGCAACAATCGGCAAGAATTTCGCGCCGCCCACGGACGACGCCGGCTGGGAGGCGTTCGAGAAGCTGTATGCCCTGTGGGGCATGAGCATCTTGAAAGGGGCAACGGAAGCGACGACAGACGTGCTGTCGACGTTTGCTTCGAACACCTACTCGCCCAAGTGTTACTCCCACGCCACCGTCAACGTGTGCCATTACATCCCCTCGTGCATGGTGGTGGGGGACATGTGGAATCGCACTGATGACCAGAACAACAACTGCCGCTACACGTTCACCGGCCCAACGGGCGAGACGTGGTGGGACACGCGTGCACTGCCGAGTGGGTGGTACGCGCGGTCGAGGACGACGCCTGTCGGCAACTGGAACGTTTTTGGCATGGCCCGCAACATCCCGGAACGCAGCACCGCGGGGTTTGTCGAGGGCGACCGCGGCATCAGCGGGGACCAGACCGCGCCCCTGTACGGTTTCATGCAGCAGGACACGCCCAGCAATTTCCGGGCAACAAAAACGGCGGAAGTGCCCGTCCCGGACGTGCGTTGGTGGGGGTATGGGGGCGTCGGGCGCACCCCGCCGGCGTACGAGCACATTGTGCAGGGGACCCGCCTCGGCTCGCACTTTGGGTTCCTTGACATGGCGGCGGGGAAAGGCCCGGAGGCGGTCTACGAGTGCAGCAACGCGTTCGCGTCGTGGGAACCCGCGTCGACGCCGGTCGACGGCATGCAAGCCATGGGGGACCCGGGCGACGCGACGGTGGAGGGTGGCATGCGTGCACCGACGGGTGCGATGGAGTGCCTCCGCGAGAGCCTCGGCGCGCCGCGGGACGGGGTGCGGGCGGACGGGCTCAAGACCGCGTACGACACCGCGTTCAATCACTCGACGTCCTCGCGCCACGGCATGCACACCACCATGCTGACGCGGGACACGCGTCTTCTTGAGCACCTCACGTACGTCGACGGGCTGCGGAACGTCCGCCAGGCCCCGGGCACGGGCGGCCGGGCGACCGGGCCGACGTGGCGCTGGTGGCTGGGCGGCACGGCGGTGTCTCTGCGCGCCACGCGGTCGCCGGATTTTTCGGGCCCGGGCCCCGGCGCGTCCAAGCGCGACAAAGAGGGGGTCACAAACGCGTACGCCGTCGTTCTCATGCTGCGCGGCCCCCACCGCAGGAGGAAGTCGTTCGTGGCGGCGCCGCAGACGCCGCCGGTGATGGCGGCGTCGTCGCACGTGTACGGGCCGAGCGACTGGACCATGAAAAGGCACGTGCACGGGCCCGACAAGGGCCGTTCTTTCTGCCCGCTTGGGGTGGTTGCGAGCCGCGCCGACTACCTCGAGAACTGTGTGCTGCAGAACGGCACGACGAAAAGCTGCACGGTGCGGTGGGAAAACGCGACCAAGGACGTTGTGATGCCGGAGCAGGCCATCTGCCTGTACCCGGCTCAAAACTGGACGCAGGACATGCGCGACGACGACAATGACAGCCCGGCGGCCTTGCCGATCGGGCGTGCGCCGCTCGAGATGGTTTTCATCGGGAGCACGCTGCAGACACAGCTAAGCCTGGGCAGCACGCCGTCCGAGCAGCGTGACGGGTGGAAGGCGCTGCTAGCAACTGCGACGAGCGCGTGCGCCAGGAACAAGTCGTGTGAATACGAAGTCCTGCGTGTCACTGAGGACAACGACGACGACCCGGGGACGGGGGACACCGCGTCGCAGTTCGCGGCGACGGGGACGGCCGTGACCTCGGCGATGGAGGACGCGTACCCCGGGCTGAAGATGGGGACGAGCAACCTGGGTTACCTGACGTTTGTGAACGAATTCGAGGTGGCGACGTTTTACACGGGGTGGGCGCCGGCGGTCGAGCGGACGTGGTCGGCGGCTGTGCAAAACAGCGAGAGCGGGTCGGGTTTCGCGTGCGACTGCAACACGGACGTGCCGCGATTCTTCTGTGAACGCGTGCAGGTGAGCGAGGCGGGGAAGTTCGGGCTGGGGGAGGCGTTCATTTCCTCGTTTGCCGAGACCGTCGAGGCACGGACGGTCGACGTCATGCAGTGCAGTTTTGGTTGGCAGCGCACAGAGACACCAAACCCCATCGGCCTGTACATCTGGTCGGAGAAAAAAAACCTGGAGGTGCTACAGACGGACATTTTCCACGGGCACACGGCGTCGGCCAACGGGACGGTCCCACACGTGCCGCTCGCGGACAGCCTGATGGCCGACGGGGGGTTCACGGAGAGCATCGCCGACGCGGTGACGTTCGGGGGGTACACGCCCAACGCGAGCCACCCGCACGTGGTGGCGCACATGACGTACCCGACGACGTGCGTCCGGTGGCCGTACGCGCAGGTGCACGTGAATGCGTTCACCCAGGCGGGGCGGCGGAAATGGTACCCGCAAGACTGGGACCCGTACGACGCGCTGATGGGGTACTGCGAGCAGTACGCGGGGAAATTTGTCCACTGCCGCCGCGACGGCATGTCGGTCGAGGATCGTACGGCGTTCTGCAGCCGGAACCCGATGGCCAGCTACGTGTTTTTTGGCGTGGTGCTGCGGGAGACGCGCGACCCGGGGGACGTGTGCAGCCGCGACAGGAAGCTGTGTGTGGTGGTGGGTGGCTACGGGGCCGCCTCCAGCGTGGCGGCCGCGATGGGCATGGTGGCGGCGAACGGGACAGTCCTGGTGATGCCGTTCGGGAAAGAGCACCTGACGTACGCGATGGACACGCAGCACTACCGCACCATCGGGAGCACGCCTCTCCATGGGGACGCGGACTATGTGTCGTCGAGTGCGCTGAGGACATGGAATGACAGCACACACTCGCCGTTGGGGATCCATTCCGCCGGGGATCTGATCGGGCACCTGGCGTACCTGGAGGACGGCGTCGAGGCGGACGCCGTGATCGGCGCGGCGACGCGGTTCTGGGAAACCGTGTCCGACCCTGCCACCGGCGCGGCACGTGGAGTGGGGGGGGGTGTGAAAAAGGTGTGTGGGCCGGGCGAGGTGTCGCTGCCCGGGGAGAACAACGGGATGGAGTCCATCCGGTGCGTTGCGCGCGGCGTGCTGCATGCCCCCATCACCGAGGCGGAGATCACGGTCACGGAGCCGGGCGTAACGCTGCGGTCGGGTGTGCGGGGGGTGCCGATGGTGTTCTCGGGGGGGGGGAACGCCCGGTCGTGCGAGCGCATCAGGGTGCGGGCAAACGGGTTCACGTTGGGGGACGCGACGTTTGCGCAGGAGGAGTGTGTCAGCAAAGACGTGCACACGCACGTCCCTGTGGTGGTCGTCGGCGCCGAAGCCAGGGACATGGTCGCCAAAAACATTTCGGTGGAAAACACGGACGTGGCGATCGCCGTGCTGGGGGGGTACACCCGCGAGGGGGCGGCGATCATCAACGTGTCGGGGATGCGGGTTGGGGTCACACGCGGGGTCAACGGCGGCGTGCCGACCTGGTGCGGCGCGTTCGCGCGTGCCGTCGGCACGGTGCACATCACCTGCCCGGGGCAGCCCGTTCTGGTGCAGAGCGCCCGCGCAAACGTTTCTGTGGATTTTGCGCCCGACGAACCGAACATCACAAACATCAGCGCGTTCACGTCCGTGTTTGGACTCGCGGAGGAGCGCGCGATTTATCACCGGGCGACGGATGTTTCCACGAGTGCATGGCTCGTCGCTGTGACGATGATGGTGGTTGCGGCTGTACTCGTTCTTGCGAACATCCTGCTGTGGACGCGTTCGGACGTCGTGCTCGCCGTGGTGGCCGAGCGAATGCTCAGCGCCGAAAAATTCGGGAGGAACCCTGACATGATGGGGTATGCGAACGCGGACTTCGAGATATACACCAAATCTAGCGACGAGGGCGACGACGAGGGCGGGCTGCACATCCGATTTCTGCAGGGTCGTGTTGCGGTGTCTGCCCCCGAGCAACGAGCGTACCACGTGGCCGCGGTGATACTTTTCACGGCATCCGACTGCTACAACGAGTACCAATCGCTGATAGACCACGTGTACACCTCGCTTTGGTGACAGAACACGCCACGTGCTGCTCGCCAACCCCCCCCCTCCGCGCTCCGCCCGCTTTCCTTTGTTTGCAAGACGACGACGGTGCGGCGCTCCGGAGTCGACCCCCCCCCCCCCCCCCCCCCCCCCCCCCCCCCCC
>MDSY01131139.1_pt1 | contig 16704 bp, 17 predicted proteins | sample 811131 | NCBI WGS metagenome assembly MDSY01 (sample SAMN05326643, study PRJNA326480) | marine metagenome | isolation source: seawater | place: Atlantic Ocean: South West | collected 2010
AAAGGGCATGATTGCCGAAGTGATGTTAATGGCCGAAACCGTGCGCGCCCTGCTCTTTTCGGCAGAACAACAGGCCCATGAGGATCAATGGGGAAATTTCATTCCCCTGCGCGGCCCTTTAGACGCCTCACGCAATCTCTTTCCCAAAATGTGCCCACGGATGGCGGAAATCAAGCAACTCCTGGGCTCCACCTCCCTCATGGCAACACCGACCGAGGCAGATTTCAGCAATGCTATGGCAAGCGACGTGGAGAAATATTTCCAGCTGACCCATATGGACAACCGCGACCGCGTTGCCCTGTATCGCCTGGCTCACGATATCGCCGTGTCTGGCTTTGGCAATCGCCAAGCGCTTTATGAGCGTTTCTTCTTTGGCCCGCCACAAATCATGAGTTCAGTCTATTTTGACGGCTATGACAAGGACAGCACGATTGACCGCGTCGAGAATCTATTGGCACAGGCCTAAGCCTTTTTAACTCTACACCAAAATTTTCTACTGTGCAGAAGTCTTTTCCCATTTGTGGTGATAAGGCTATGCATCCTCAAAGCCACCACAGGACTCGATGCGCCTATATTAACTGGACGTGTTATTGGCTTCGATACGTAGACCTGAGCTTTGATCAAACAGGTGCAGAACATCACTTTGCGCCGTAAACCAAATAATCTTACCTTTTGCGGCTTTCGGCGGATGCTCCATTTTCACAATGAAGGCTTCACCAGAGGCACTAACCAGGTGAACCAAGCCATATTCACCCAATTGCTCCACCAGATCCAATGTACCCCCAACAAGCGCCTCGGCTTCCGTGCAGGCCGTTAAATGCTCTGGGCGAATGCCAATATGCGCTGCTCTGGCCGCGGCTGGCAAAGACTTGCTACCGTTTATGGCCAAATCTGCCTCCGTGAAAAAATTCATCTTCGGACTGCCAATAAATTGCGCCACAAAAGCATTGGAGGGGTTGCGATAGAGATCAATGGGAGAGCCAATCTGCTCCACCCGGCCCGCCCGCATGACGACAATTTTGTCGGCGAGCGTCATAGCCTCGACCTGGTCATGGGTTACATAGATCATCGTGGAATTCAAACGCTCATGCAAACGGGCAATTTCCAAACGGGTTTGCACGCGCAAAGCAGCATCGAGATTGGATAGGGGCTCATCAAACAAGAACACTTCAGGATCCCGAACAATTGCCCGACCTATCGCCACTCTCTGACGCTGCCCACCCGATAGGTTGCGCGGGCTACGGTCCAGATAATCCGTGATCTGCAGCACTTCCGCGGCTTCACGCACCCGGCGATCAATCTCCTTAGGCGGCGTCTTCGCCTGCTTGAGACCGAAAGCCATATTGTTGAACACAGTCATATGCGGATAAAGCGCGTAAGATTGGAACACCATCGCCACGCCACGCTTGGCCGGCGCCACTTCATTTACAACTTTGTCACCAATGGAAATTTCACCGGAGGTGACTTCTTCCAAACCCGCAATCATCCGAAGCAAAGTCGACTTGCCACAGCCAGACGGGCCAACGAAGACTACAAATTCACTTTCTTCAACATCCAAGTCCACCCCATGCATGACCTGAAGATCACCATACGATTTTTTCACGTCACGAATTTTTAGACTGGCCATTTTTTTTCCATTTCTGTGATTGCAGCGATCAACGCTGGCATAAATTCTGAGTGGTCTTGCGGCAGGGTGCCCCAAAGCGAAGCGGATCGAGCAAAACGATCGACTTGGCCGTCTTGCAACAGCTCACGCAGATTTTCCCAATATGGTTCCTCATATGTGATTGGCAGCGTTCCAGCCTCGATATGCTTACAAAAGACATACCAGCTCGCAATTGCGCGCAGACCAGCGCGCGGCAAAATTCCCTGTTTCAGGCATCCCGCAAGGGTTGGATGAATGAAGATTGGAAACTTCAGATATCCATCCGCACAGATCCGCTCAACCGTATCCCCGATGGATGCATTTTTGAACCGCACTATGATTTGATCTAGATAGATATTCTTGTCGAATGGCAGCGCCTCGATCAAAGCGGGCAACACTTCGCCGCGTTCAAATTCTTCAAAATGCGCAAAGAGCTCCGGATCCGCCATCGCCTGATCAAAAGTGTGATGTCCCGCCAAAGCGCCCAAATACGCCAAGCAAGTGTGACCACCATTGAGGATGCGAATTTTTGCTTCTTCATAGGGGTCAACGTTCTTGGTGAAGGTGACACCGACTTTCGTCAGGTCGGGCCGCTCGGCTGCGAAATGGTCATCAACCACCCATTGCGTGAAATCTTCGGCCATCACCGGGATAAAGGGACTAGGGCCAAAAAGCGCGTCCACTTCGCCTTGCAGTTCCTCCGAAGTGCGCGGTGTAATACGATCAACCATTGAACAAGGAAACGTAACCCAGGTTCGCACCCATTCAACAAGATTCTCGGCACCAATCAAATCGAGATAGGCAAAGAGGTTGCGCTGCAACATTTTGCCATTTCGCCGAATATTATCGCAGCACAAGATCGAAATCCCACCCAAGCCAGCTGCTTGCCTCCGGGCCAAAGCACGGTTCAAATACGCATAGATGGTGCGCGGCGCACCGCCGCCAAGCTCTGCAACTATGCTGGGATCTGTGGGGTTTAACGCCCCGGTTTCATCCATATAATAGCCACTTTCAGTCACGGTAATCGTAACCATATGCACCGATGGACGCGCCAGTAGCGCTTCGGCTTCCTCCGCATTGTCCGCCCAGTCAGAGAATTTCACATGCGACCGCACGCGGCGAAAATCTACATCCCCGTTGCTGGACATGGACTTAAGCACATAGCCATGGCTTGCTTCTTTTAAACCAGCGAAATTGGACGATTCCAAAGCCCGCAGATTGACAGCAGCAATGCCCCAGCGCAGATCCCCCGTTTGATCCATGTAATCATCGACATAAAGCGCCTGATGCGCCCGATGAAAGGCACCAAAACCCAAATGCACAATACCAATTTTGCAATCTGAGGGGTTATAAAGTGTCTCAAATAAGGCAGGAGAAGACATTCGGTTCATGAGACAACTCCTAAATTGGGGGCCAGATCGGCTTGGGCAGTTTGACGATATTCGGTGGGAGTCATGTGCTTCATCTTTAAGAAATGGCGATTGAAGTTCGCCAGGTTTTGAAATCCAACATCGAAGCAAATCGACGAGACCTGCGCATCGGTTGCGTAGAGCATACCGCAAGCCTGCCCAATTCTAATCCGCGTCACAAATTCAACAAATTTGTGACCCGTGGTCGCTTGAAAATTACGCGAAAAGGCTGCTGGAGACATACGCGAAATTGCAGCCGCGCGCTCAACGGAGATATCTTCCGCAAAGTTGTTCACCACAAAATCAATAACCTCACCAATACGCGCCTGCTTTCCGTTACCGTCCGTCTGAACCATCTTGCTGACCGAAAGCACCTTCTTTTCGGCATGTTCATTCACCCGCACCATGAGACGCAAAAACGCCACAATCCGATCAGGCCCACGGGCATCACGAATGGCCTCCATGTGGCCGCGTGCGAAAGTCGGGTTAAATCCAACAAACTCAATGCCAGATTGCGATAGGGTCAACATGCGCTGCATGTCAGCAAATTCAGGAAAAGCCGTTTTCAACGCGTCAAAGCTGGATTGATTAAACTGAACCAACATGTCGCGGATTTTAACCTCGCGCGCCCAGACATCATCCGTCACCCAATTATGTGGCAAATTCGGGCCAGTTAAATAAAGCGCGCCAGGTCCAAAATCACCGATGTAATCGCCCACAAAGGCCTTGCCACGGGTTTCTGCGATAAAATGTAACTCATATTCTTCATGGCTGTGCCAGCGGCACAAATCTGTCGGCAGACCGTGCTCGAGGTAGCGGATGCTCCTCGTGGATCGGTCAACAAACTCAATTTCCGGCCGGATAATAGACATGGTTTACCCCAGCCCGCCGTTACGGTCTGCAGCCAGCGAAAATATGATGTTGAAAGTGCGCAGCATTATTTAACGGCACCGAACGTAAGACCCTGGACCAATTGTTTTTGGCAAAACCATCCTAAAACGACGATAGGACCAACAGCAGCCGTGGAAACCGCCGAGAGGCGACCAAAGAACAAGCCCTCAGGCGCACGGTTACCTTCAATGAGTTTTGACAAGGTGGCCGCGTCAATGGTTGTAAGACGGACGGTCCAGTAGGCCTCATTCCAGCAAAAAATGAACGTCAAAAGCGCAGTTGAGGCAATGCCACCCCAAGCCAGAGGGATCAGAATGTCCTTGATCTCGCCCCAAGTACTCACCCCATCCATTTTGCCCGCTTCGATGATATCTTTGGGAATTTCTTTGAAATAGGTGAATAGCATCCAGATGACGATTGGCAGGTTAATCAAGCACAGAACCACGATAATCAAAAAATGCGTGTCAAAAAGACCGAGCATATTCTTGGTCAAAAACGTCATGGGATAGAGAACCGCGGCGGCTGGGAGCATTTTGGTTGAAAGCATCCAGACTAAAATATCCTTGGTGTGACGGCTTGGATCGAAAGCCATCGCATAGGCCGCCGGCACGCCAACCACCAAGGCGAAAACAGTGGCGAATGTGGCGGTGATGACAGAATTGATCGCAAAGCGCCAATAGTCATAGTTTTCGGTCATGTTAGCGTAGTTTTCCAAAGTCGGCGTGAAGAAAAATAAATGTTCTGGCTTTACCGCATCCGCATCGGTCTTAAAGCTGGTGAAAACTAACCAAAAAATCGGAAAGAAAAAAATCAAGGCAATGATCCAAGCCAAGGCTGGCCAAAAGACTCTGCTTAAGGGAGTGGTTTGTGCAACTGCAGCCATGGTCTATATCCTAATTCATCAAGCTTTTGCCAACCATGCGCAACAAGAATATTGCGATGATATTTGCAAGAATTACGGCGAAAATGCCAGTGGCACTTGCAGCACCAATATTGTTCGACGTGAATTCACCGATCAAATATGGCAAGTTTTTGTTCCCGTTCCCGCGGCTGACAATCTCGATCTCCGCATAGAGCGACAGATGAAAAATTGATTGAATCATCACCACAATAGCAATGGGACGGGCCAAATGCGGTACGGTGAGATTGATGAACTGCGACCAGGCGCTGGCGCCATCAAGCATGGCCGCCTCTTTTTGCGATTCATCTTCAGACTGCAAAGAGGTCATGAAAATAAGTACTGCAAACGGCGTCCACTGCCATGTGACCATCATGATCACAGCATAAGCAGAGGTCTGGGTGGCGCGGAAAGATATTGGTTTAAGCTCTGGCCACATGGAGAAAAATTGCCCAATGAGCGGAAACTCTCGCAGACCGACAACCAGGTCATTGATCCCCGCAACAGCGAGGCCATTTAGACCCAAGACCGGATCCAAGATCATATTGATCCAGAGCACCGCGTTTACAGCGGGCATCACGAAAAACGGTGAAATCAGCAAGACCCGCACAATGCCCCGTCCAGGGAAGCTGCGGTTTACCAAAACGGCGATCAACAACCCGAAAACAACGGTGAAGATCAAAATGCTGACGACAATGAAAACACTATTTTGTATTGCAAACCAAAAATCTTTGGCTTCAAGCACATACTTATAGTTTCCCAAGCCTCGCCAATTCTCAATTGATGGGGTGGTCCATTCTGGCCGACGCAGGCTGTTCAGAACGTAACGAATAAACGAAAAAAACAGTGTCATTCCCAGTGGCACCAGCATCCACATCAGCAGCATCAAAACTGCGGGGGCTTGCAACAATCTTGGAAGCATGCGGTTGGCCATGGGAAGGTCATCCTTGGAATGGGGATTGGTTTTAATACTTTGGTGCACTTGAAGTGTCAGGGGAGGCGATATGCATGGCATACCGCCTCCACCTTCATCGGAATGAACCGATTAGTAGCCCGCTTCATCCATGATGGAGACAGCAGCCGCTTGAGCCGCAGCCAAAGCATCTTCCACTGATTTCGCGCCAGACAATGCAGCAGCCATTTCTTGACCGAATGCAGAACCGATTTCTGGGAACTCAGGGATCGCAACAAACTGAACACCTACATATGGCTTCAGGTCAGTCGCTTCTGGAGCTGCAGAGTCGATAGCGGCCATTTCAGCGGCAGCAAAGCCTGCAACAGCTTTAAACTCAGGTATATCATATGTGGACGCACGCTGACCTGTTGGAACAGACCCCCAACCAAAGTCTGGGTGGTTGCCTACAGCCTGAACATAGTCTTTGGACGTTGCCCACTCGATGAAATCACGCGCTGCGTCTGCATTTGGGGAACCGGCAGGAATTGCCATTGCCCAAGCCCAAAGCCAGTTGGCTCCCACGGGGTTACCAGCGTTTGGTGACTGCGCATAAGCAACATTTGGGTTCTCTAGGAAAGAGGCCGCGATGGTCGCGTCGATCCACAGACCACATTTGTCTTGGTTGTACAGCGCCAAGATTTCGTTGAAGGAGTTACCTTCGGAGCCTGGAGGGCCGTAATTCGCCAAAAGATCAACGTAGAAGCTTACTGCTTCATTCCAAGCCGCTGAATCCAGCTGTGGCTTCATGTTTTCATCGAACCAACGCGCGCCAAATGAGTTGGCAACAGTTGTGATGAAAGCCCCATTATCGCCCCAGCCTGGCTTGCCGCGCAAACATGCGCCATAAACACCATTGTCTGGATCGTGCATCGCCATTGCGGCGCCTTTTACATTGGCCCAGCTGTCATTGTTGCGGATTTTCACACCAGCGGCATCAGCCAAATCTTTACGGTACATAACCATAGAAGATTCGCCATAAAACGGCGCAGCGTAGAGCGTGCCGTTGTGGGACAGACCGGCACGCATGGCAGGCAAGATATCTTCTACGTCATACCCAGCACTAAAGTTCAGCGGCTCGATCCAACCAGCAGCACCCCAGATTGGAGCTTCTTGCATGCCGATATTGATGATGTCGTACTGACCGCCACCGGTGGCTGTGTCAGAAGTAACCTGCTCGCGCAGAACGCCCTCTTCCAGAGCAACCCAGTTCAGGTTTACGCCGGTTTCGGCTGTGTAAGCTTCAGCAACTTTTTGCATGTTGATCATGTGACCGTTGTTAACGATCGCAATTGTAAGATCTTGGGCAGAGACCGCGGTGGCCCCTGTGGTCGCAACTGCAACAGCAGCAACTGTGTTAAATAGAGATTTCATGTTTTCCTCCCTGAAATCGCGGTTGGTCGTTCAACCAGTGCAGGACTTTTGCAGCAATAGGCACTCTGTCACAAATATTTTTACTACAAAGGGTAATACTTTTTTCACGCATTACGAGAGGATTGATGAAATTTTTATCATTTTTGTACACTATCGTAGTATTTAGAGGTAACTCACAGCCGTTATTGACCAAGAAACAACAAAACTTGAGGCGTAAAGAACCGCCCTCCAAGAATTTGGACAGCAAAACCACGCCTGTGACGACAACTTTAAAGCGTGCCAGCTGCACGCCTAACATAATTTTCTATCGCACAAATGTGTCCAGCTCGTCTTGATCACGGCACGCCAAGACATCTTTCTTGCCCATTAAGGCATGCAGTACACTCAGAACTGTAGAGGTCGGAATAGCGGGTTATGTTTAGTCAGTCTCAACGTTAAAACTATTACATTCTTGTGCTGCAGCTTGACCAAAATCATCAGTGGCCCAGAGAGCCTTAGCTTTCTATAGCCTCATCTTTTGCTTCCGACATTTTTTGTGGTGCGCTGCGCAAAATCACATAGCCAAATAGACCCGAAACCACAGAACCGAGCAAAACACCCAAGCGCACGGCATTCATCTTGTCATCCGCACCAAAGGCCAGAGATCCAATGAAAAGGCTCATGGTAAAACCCACCCCCGTCAGCGCAGCAATGCCATAGATGTGCCGCCAGGTGACACCCGCTGGCAATCGCGCAAACCCAGTTTTGACGGCAAGAATTGTCGCGCCCATAACCCCAATCTGCTTTCCGATGAACAGTCCAGCGGCAATACCCAAGGTCACAGGCTGTGCAAAATCGGACCAGGTCAAACCCGTGAGGGACACCCCTGCATTGGCAAATGCAAAAATTGGCAAAATCATATAGGCAACCCACGGATGCAGCGCATGCTCAAGATGGTGGAGCAGGGAGTGGTCGCCATCCTCGCGCTTCATCGGAACGGTTAAGGCGATCATCACTCCGGCCAGGGTCGCATGCACGCCAGATTTCAAAACAAAAACCCACATCAATACGCCAATCAAAACATATGGCGCCGCGCGTTTCCCCCCCATGCGGTTCAAGCCGACAGCTAATGCAAACCCAAGCAGAGCAAGGATGAGCGCATTGGTGGACAGCTCTGAGGTATAAAATACAGCAATAATGATAATTGCGCCAAGATCGTCAATAATGGCTACGGCCAAGAGGAAGACTTTCAGCGCCAAAGGTGCGCGGCTGCCAACCAAAGCCAAAATTCCAAGTGCAAAAGCGATATCTGTTGCCGTTGGAATAGCCCAACCCACCAGGGTTTCCGGGGATCCCGAGTTGATGAAATAATACACCAAACCAGGTACAGCCATTCCGCCGAGTGCAGCTATGATCGGTAGGGCAGCCTTATCAAAGCTCGACAGCTCTCCGGCGAGAACTTCACGTTTGATCTCAAGCCCGACCAGAAAGAAGAAAATTGCCATGAGCCCGTCATTGATCCACAAGAGTGCTGGTTTTGAAATCTCAAAACTGGCGATCCCGATCCGAACATTGGTGTCCAATATTTCAGAATAGATCGGAGCGAGGGTGGTGTTGGCAAAGAGCATGGCCAAGATGGCCATGGCCATCAGTACCAAACCGGCGCTGGCTTCCAGCTTTAGGAACTCCTGAATACGGGTTAGGGGTCTGGTCATATCTGGCGCTCCTCTTAGCATGTCCTTTCAATACGAGGTATGGTCCCCAAAGATCAAGGGCTAGGCTAGCATAATTTGCACGCTTTCTCCAATCCAAGCTCGGAATCAAAACACTATTAAAACAGTGCTCATGAGTGTGCATCCGATCACCGCGTAGCCACGGTCAATAACAATCGATTGAAACGGCTTGCCAGCAAATTCATTGTTCATCATCATCCAGGGCACAATCAAAAACGCCCCAATGCCAAACCCTGCAATCGCACCGCCAGGGACGGAGGTCACGTCACTGGCCACGAGCACATGGCACATCATCCCGACGACCAGAACCGCCAAGACCACACTAAAGATACAGGGGCGTGGGTTTGACATATTCGACGGCTTGCCATTTGCGCCTTGCGCCACGCCAGAAGCGGTCATCCATGGGTCAGACAAAACCATGTACCACACGGCAACAAAGAAAAATGACGCCGCCGCCGCTGCGAATACATTGAGAATTCCCATAATATGTCTCTCTAAAAACATGTTTATGAAAAAAAATTAAAAAATCTATACAAAGGTTAGCAACGAGCGCACCGCTCCGACAGCTCAAGAATAATTCCCCACTCTGAATCGCGGACCGGTTGTACCGAAAGCCGCGTATATTTGACCAAAGCCATATCCGCCAATCGAGGATCTTCTTTACACATGTGCAAGGTGACAGGTTTGGCCAATGATCTGACGGCGCGGATATCAACACAATCCCACCGTGGATCCTTAGTTTGACTGTCTTGATGCGACGGCGCGCAGACCTCCACGATGCCCACAATCGCCTTCTCACTCTGCGAATGATAAAAAAACGCCTGATCACCCAGCTGCATAGCGCGCATATTATTGCGCGCCTGATAATTGCGCACGCCGTCCCATTCTTCTCCAGCCGTCCCTTTTACCTGTTGATCTGCCCAGGACCAGGTGGCCGGCTCCGATTTGAATAACCAATAGGCCATTAGCCAATGACTTTCTTCCACTGGCTCAACGTCACGCTTTCGAACAATCCAGCCTTGTTATAGGGATCATTTTCTGCCCAAGCTTGCGCGGCGGCCATATTTTCAACCTCCAGAACAATCAGCGAGCCGCACATTTCCTCCGTATCGTCCAAAAACGGACCCGCCATTTCAACAATGCCGGTCTCCTTAATATAGGCCAAATGCGCGTCACGCGTCTCCACACGCAGGTGCAGATGTCCAGGTTTATCGCGGGTGATAACAGCAATACGCACTATAGTTCCTTTCTGAGAGGCCGCGCCATGAGGGCTGCCAGAGCTTGCGACACAGTTATCGTTCCAGAACACAGGCCCGCGACCGCTTTTGTAATCGGCATATCGATATCAAGCCGCTCCATAATGGGCAGAAGTGCCAACGCTGTGGCCCTGCCTTCTACAGTGACAGCGTTATCAAAAACCTTGCCCCGCCCAAGTGCGAGACCGAATTGATAGTTACGTGATTTCTCCGATGTGCAGGTGAGGCAAAGATCACCAAAGCCTGACAGACCCGCCAAGGTTTCTGGCTGCGCGCCAAGTTTAACCGCATAGCGCATGATTTCGGCCTGTCCGCGAGTGATTAGCGCCGCCCGCGCACTCTGCCCAAGCCCCGCGCCACTGGTGGCACCACAGGCGATGGCAATGACATTTTTCAACGCCCCACCAAGTTCAGCCCCGATGGGGTCCCCGGAGGTGTAAAGCCGCAATGTTTCTGTAGACAAAGCCGCCTGCCACGCACTGACACCCTCGTGCGCCTCAGCTGCAAGGGTCATGGCTGTTGGCAAGCCACCCGCGATATCAACGGCAAAGCTTGGACCAGTCAGCAAGCCCGACGGGCCCGTCTTATAAACGGATCGCAACACCGAATAGCCACCCAGACCAGTCGTCAGATCCACCCCCTTGCTGCACCCAATCAAAGGCTGACCAGCAAATAAGGGCACCAGATCCCTCAAAGCCGCATGGGTGGCTTGCAGTGGAATAGCACTCAATATGAAGTCCGCGCCCTGCAGGGCCATTTTGGCATCAGAAGTCACAGTGATATTTTCAACCAAGGTGATACCGGGCAACCGAGGTGATTTGCGGCTCTGCGCCATCTCATAGAGCGTTGCCCCATCACGTCCCCAAAGTCGAACGTCATGGCGATCCGACAGGGCAACCGCCAGTGCTGTACCGAAGGCGCCGGCGCCCAGAATGCACAAAGTCATAACACGTCCTTTGATTTACTCATTGCTCGGCCCCTGTTGCGAAAATTTGTCCCAAGGACTAACATCCTTGTAGTTCCTGCTCAATCCTACGGTAGACGATTGCCCAATATATTGCTCACACGCCCTCAAGCCCAAGCACGTCACTTTGCTGATGAGCTCATCGCGCAGGGTGTGCAGCCAAATCAGATCATAATTGACCCAATCATGAAGATCGCCCCGGTCGAGGCTCCCTGTGACATCTCAGCCTGTAAGGGATTGATCATCACCTCCGCCAACGCGCTGTCATATTTGCCCGTGGCACTCAGACGGTCGCGGTTGCCATGCTATTGCGTCGGAGAATCCACCAGCCAAGCCGCGCGCGCGCTGGGGTTGGACGCATACCATTTGGCCGATACCGCCAGAGCGCTCTGCGACGCCCTGCCAACAGCGTGCCAAGAGGGACCGCTGCTGCATCTGCGAGGCGCCCATACAACCCTCGACATGGCGGAGCATTTTCCCACCAGCCCCTTGCCGGTTGAAAACCTCGTGGTCTATGAGCAAATCGCGCTTCCTCTACAGGCAGAAACCCATGAGACTTTGCGTCGATCCTCGCCCGTTATTTTGCCGATTTTTTCTGCCCGCAGCGCCAAACTTCTCGGGAAACTTGCGTTGGATTGGCAGCCGCATTGGGCCGTGGCGCTGAGCCCCGCCATCGCCGCCCTGTGCCATGAGGCTGGCTTTGGTCAGATCACCACAGCCACCCAACCCAACAGACAAGCCATGGTGGCGGTCATAACACCGCTCGTGGATGTGAAGGGTGGTTGAGAGATTTTGCCTAGGCAGGTAGGTTTGAACACAGGGCAAGAGACAAAAGGTAAAAAGTGTGTCAGATAAAAATCCTAAAGACGCAAACAAACGGTCCATTGAGGATGCTGAACTGGTGGAGCAATCGGAACCTGAGTCCGCTCCGCCAGAGGTCTCCGCGGCGCGCAACATTTCCAATAATTCGAAGTTTCAAGTCATATTGCCCTTTTTAGTTGGTGGGATTTTAGCCGGTGGGATCAGCTTTGGCGCCGCAGTCCTACCCGCCTATTTCAATCACTCAGATCCTCTGACGCCCATCCTGTCTGCGCAAGACACCTTCACTGAGCAGTTGGCGCAGCAAGGGGCGCAGATTAAGCAAATCGAAGCCAAGCCCGCACCGAAAAATCACACTGACACACTCTTTGCCATGACGGAGGTTATCGAAACGCTGCGCCGTGACATCGAACAGCTGCAAGCTAAAATTGAAGCACAGATGCAAGCGCTAGCCCTTAGACTTGAGGAGGTGGAAAAGCAACCATTGGCGCAGAGCGTCTCTCCCCGAGCCATCGAAGCCTACGAACGCGAGCTGGGCCAATTGCGCAGCGATCTGGCGCAGGTTGTGCAATCGGCAAGCGCCCAAATTGAGCAAACAAAAGCCAAAACAGAAAAGCTGCAAAAAACCACCGACGCCCGCGCGCGGACCGGCACCATCACCGTGGCGCTCAATGGCATCAGAGCCGCAGTCGAAAATGGCGCCGGCTATCAAACTGCCCTCTCTGATTTGATCACCACCACAGAGATTGACCTACCCAAAGCCTTAAAGTCCCATGCCAAGGACGGCGTGGCTCAATTGGGAAGTTTGCAAGATAGTTTTTCCCCAGCGGCGCGGGCCGGTTTGAGGGCGATACGTATGGCTGAAGGGCCTCAAACGGGAGAGAACCGCCTTCTCGCCTTTCTAAAAACCCAATTTGGCGTCCGGTCTTTGGAGCCGCAGCCAGGCAATTCAGCAGAGGCTGTGCTGTCGCGCGCGGAAGCGGCAGTAACCAGGGGTGATCTAAATGCGGCTCTTTCAGAGCTGTCTACCCTGCCGCAACTGGGCCAAGATCACCTACAAGATTGGATCGCCGCTGCGCAAAGCCACGTGGCCTTGCAAGCCGCGCTTGCGGAACTGTCCAACACCCTACGCGGCAATTGAGGAAAATAGAATGCTTTGGTCCCTCATAAAAATCCTAAGTTTTGTGGCCATGGTGATGCTCGTCAGCTTTGGCGCGGGCCAGTTGATGGAGGCGCAAGGGGGCGTCACAATTGAATATGCCGGATTTGAATTGTCCTTCGGTGCGCTGCAAGCTGCCCTATTGTTTCTGGGTTTGCTGATAACCCTTTGGCTTCTACTCAAGCTCTTTGGTTTGGCAATTGCGCTTTTGCGGTTTATCAATGGCGATGAAACCGCCCTGTCGCGCTATTTCGATCACAACAGAGAGCACCGCGGGTTTGAAGCTCTTTCCGATGGGTTAATGGCTCTGGCCAGTGGTGATGGCCGCGACGCAATGGCGAAGGCAAAAAAAGCAGATCGCCTGCTGAACCGCTCAGATTTGACCAATTTGATCGTGGCACAGGCCGCCGTGGCCAATGGGGATCGACAGACTGCCGAGGCGACCTATAAAAAATTGCTAAAAGAACCAAAAACCCGTTTTGTCGGCACCTATGGCTTGCTGCAACAACATTTGCAGGATGGGGACACAGAGGTGGCGCTGAAACTGGCCAAACATGCCTTTGCACTCAAGCCGCAGCATGGCGAAACGCAGGATGTCTTGCTCAAGCTACAAGCGGGCCAAGAAGATTGGCACGGGGTCCGAGCAACCCTGACCGCCAAGCTGAAACATGGGACTTTGCCAAAAGATGTGCACAAACGCCGCGATGCTGTCTTTGCTCTTTCACAGGCCCGTGATTTGCGCGCAGAGGGCAAGTTAGAAGAGGCACAGAGTTATGCGGTTGAAGCCAATCGACTTGCACCCGGCTTGGTGCCCGCCGCCCTGCTGGCAGCCGAAGGCTATCGAGAACAAAACAATGGGAAACAGGCAAGTCGCATTCTGCGCGCTGCTTGGCAATTGGCGCCACATCCAGAACTCGCTGCCGGTTTTGCGGCCCTCGCCCCGGATGAAGCCCCAACGGCACGCCTCAAACGGTTTGCACAGTTTGCCAAAGGCACGGAACCTCACGCGGAAACGAAAATGCTGATGGCTGAACTTCATGTCGCCCTGGCCGATTTTGATGGGGCCCGGCAGGCGCTTGGAGAACATGCAAAGACAGATCCAACTATGCGCGCGCTGACCATTCTCGCGGCCATCGAGCGCGGCGACGGAGCCGATGATCAATCTGTGCGCCAGCTTTTGACCCAAGCCATTTCCGCCCAGCGCAACCCACAATGGATTTGCGAAAACTGTGGACATGTGCATCACGATTGGGAGCCGGTCTGTCTTAATTGTGAAGCCATAGACAGCATCGCTTGGAAGCACCCACCAATGTCCGAGGCGGTAAGCCCAGACATGCTGCCTTTGATCGTTGGTCATATGGCGCAGGAAGCTGCGAATCTTCCACCTCTCTTAGAGCCGGAGGGCTTAATCCAACCAGGCGAGGACGCAGCAAAAACGGTTACCGATGATATGCCGCTTAAAAAATAAGCTCGCTGCAGTATAAGCCATGCAAGACTTCCAACACGGCCGCCACATGCTCGCCTTTCAAGGAATAATATATGGTTTGCTTTTCACGCCGGGTGTTCACCAGCTCTGAGTCACGCAGCTTGCGCAAATGGTGCGACATAGCCGGCTGTGACAGGCTCGCATTGATCGCCAACTCCTGAACACTTTTTTCGCCGCCAAGCATGGTGCAAAGGATCCGCAGCCTTGCAGGATGCGACAGCATCTCCATCAACCGCGCAGCTTCGGAGATCTGAGGCTCCAACCTTTCAAAATCTAAATCCGTAACATTAATCTTTCCCATAGGCGGAGATTCTATGCAAAAAACTCCTTTTATACAAGATATTTTAAGGTTTAGATGATAGTTGAAACTTCAGATTGACGACTGTGATCAGGTGAGGATTGCTCTTCTCGGCCGGCCTTATTTCACGGAGGCGTCACCGAAATTCAACAGTGGAGTGATGCAGTTGGCGATGGTGGCAGCGTCCTCTTCATGCGCGAGATGCCCAAGATTGGACAAGGTTTGGTAATCTGCATTAGGCAGCAATGCAGCAGCCCTTTGGGACGTTACGCAGGGCACAGCAAGATCATTGGAAGAGGCGATCAGATGGGTTTCTGCTTGAAGACTCGGCAACCGCGCCAAAAGCGGTTCAAGATCCCATTGTGCCATCATTTGCATGGTGGCACCAATATGAGAGCGGCAGCGCATCAACTCTTTATAGAATTCTAAATCTGCCGCCATGAGATCTGAACCAGTGCCTTTGAGAATACGGTCAACTGTGTTTTCATGACCGGCAATTTTACTCAGGACACTGCTGGAGAACGGCAGGTTAGCGATGGCCTTTGCCAAGAGCGGGAACAAAACCCCAGCCACACCACGAAAGTGATCAAGCGCAGCGTTGATTCCGATAACTTTGAAGTCAAACTTCGCAAGCCCCACAAGGCGCAGTGCAATTGCAGCGCCCGCGGAGTGGCCGATAATGACCTTGGGCTCGAGATCAAGCGCAGTCAAACAGCTCAGTAAGTCTTCGGCCATATGATCCAACCCGCAACGTTGCTGTGCACCCAAGCGTGTAAAGCCTTGACCCGGCAAATCCACCATAATCACGCGGTATCTATCCGTTAGGAATGGTACGAGGTGTTGCCAGCTGTGGGTTGTACTGCCAGCTCCATGAATAAGCAGGATCACCGGCCCGGTTCCAATATCCTGAATATGCCATAAATGCGGTTTTTGCAGCGTAAACTGTGAGTACTGCGCAAATGGCCAATAATGCTGTGCTTGCTGCCAATTCATCCCAAATGCGCCAAAACAGAAGAAACTGCACCGGACACTGTTTTTGCATCCGAGCGGGGCAAAGCAATGTAGTTTGCCCGCATTTTCCCAGCCAAGGTTTGCAGTGTTTTTTCCGGCCGGATGGTTGTATCGATAACCAAAGCCGGGATCTGCGCCTCAGCAATTTTTTGTGCCAACATCAGAGCGTCCACCGCCGCTTGTGCCCGGTCATTGGATCCATCAAGCGCAACATTGGCACGCCCATCAGTCAGCAAAATCAACGTCGGCGTCAGCCCATTGCGCCGTTCTTGCAACGCAAGATTAAACGCGGCGGCCAGCCCGGCGGCCAATGGCGTGGCCCCTCCACCAGGGAGCGCGGCCAGCCGCTTTTTTGTTTGCACGAGTGATCTTGTTGGAGGCAATAATGCCTCAGATCCCGTTCCGCGGAACGCGTAGAGCGCAACATGATCCCTTCGGGCATAAGCCTCGCCAAGCAGCAATTCGACTGCGCCCTTGGCCTCAGCCAAACGAGCAACGGCTGCCGAGCCTGACGCATCTACCGTGAAAATAAGCAGGCGGTCTGATTGAATTTCGTAACATTTGTGGCGCAAATCACAAGCTTTAAAAATCGGTCCCACGGCCTCGGGATTTGCTGCCTTGCGCAGAGTTTGCCAAGGAATTGCAGCACGCAAAGTGGCCACGAGATCAACCCGGGCCCCACTATTTTTGGGGCCCAATCTAGCCGGCAAGGGCCGCCCACGGTGATTCCCCTTACGGCGCGCGCCAGATCCCGAGCCAGACGCAGGCTGTTTTACCGCACTTTGTAACTGAGCCAAAACGCCCGCTGGCAGCACAGCCTTAACGGCTTC
>MDSY01043185.1_pt1 | contig 16698 bp, 15 predicted proteins | sample 811131 | NCBI WGS metagenome assembly MDSY01 (sample SAMN05326643, study PRJNA326480) | marine metagenome | isolation source: seawater | place: Atlantic Ocean: South West | collected 2010
TATTGCAAATATACCAGGGACATTGGTTTGCAAATTACCATCTACCTCAACTCTACCTCTATCGTCAACTTTAACTCCTAATTCTTTTAAACCTAATTTACTTGTATAAGCACTTCGACCGACAGATATTAAAGCATAATCAGCTTCCAATTCAATAATTTCTCCTTTTTTATTCTCTGCTTTCAATATAGCTTTTTTAGAATCACCTCTAACATCTGTTACTTTGTGACCTAAATAGAAATCCACACCAAGTTCTTTCTTTAAATTTTTTTGCAGTTCTTTACCTAGCGATTTATCCATTGTTGGGATTATCCCATCCAAATATTCAACTACGGATACCTTAGACCCTAAACGAGCATATACGGAACCAAGTTCTAAGCCTATTACTCCTCCTCCAACAACAATTAGGTGCTTTGGTACTTCCTTTAACTCTAGCGCTTCAGTAGAAGTTATGACTCTTTTCTTATCTAATTTCATAAAGGGAAAAGAGGCTGGTTTTGAGCCAGTAGCAATAATTGTGTTTTTTGTTTTTAACACAATACCATCTCCTTTTTCTGGAGTGACTAATATTGTGTTTTTATCTTTAAATGAACCAAAACCTTTGTAAACATCAATTTTGTTTTTCTTCATTAAAAAATCGATTCCCGCGCACGTTTGTGATACAACTCCTCGCTTTCTTTCAATCATTTGTTTGAAGTTCACCTTCAAATCTTTCAAATCAATTCCGTGCTCTTTAAAAGTGTGAGACGCATTGTGATAATGCTCAGAAGAGTCTAACAATGCCTTTGATGGAATACATCCAACATTCAAACAAGTTCCTCCAAGTGTATTATATTTTTCAACGATTGCCGTTTTCATCCCCAACTGTGCGCATCGAATTGCTGAAACATATCCTCCAGGGCCCGAACCAATAACTACTACATCGTAATTGCTCATTTTTCAAAAAAATTTGGATTACTAAATTAAAGAAAAGAATCCTTTGAAAGCATGAGAAATCAAGAAAATCAAGTTTAGAAAAAAAAGAATAAGATTAATACACTACCAACCAATCCCGAATCTAATTAAATGAAGGTAGGTTTTCCACTATTTCTTAATAACTTTTTTTTAGTCTTTATAAGACTTTCATACCTCTTCGCTATATTTGCTGTGATGGATAATTTTGTAGTGTCAGCAAGAAAATATCGTCCTGACAGTTTTGATACTGTTGTTGGACAAGCCTCTATTACCTCTACTCTAAAAAACTCCATTTTATCAAATCAAGTTGCTCAAGCATTTTTATTTTGTGGGCCAAGAGGAGTTGGCAAAACAACTTGTGCTAGAATTCTAGCAAAAACAGTTAACTGCTCAAAAGTTACCCCAGCAGGAGAAGCTTGTAATAAATGCGAAAGTTGCACCTCTTTTTCCAACGGAAATTCACTTAACATCTTCGAGTTAGATGCTGCGTCTAACAATTCGGTTGATGATATAAGAAATTTGATTACTCAGGTAAGAATTGCACCGACAATTGGAACTAGAAAAGCTTATATAATAGATGAAGTTCATATGTTATCACAGGCTGCATTTAATGCCTTCTTGAAAACCTTGGAAGAGCCGCCTAAACACGCTGTGTTTATTTTAGCAACAACTGAAAAACATAAAGTTATACCTACTATCCTATCTAGATGCCAAATTTTCAATTTCAACAGAATTACTTCTGAAGATATTGCCAACCATTTAGGGGAAATCGCAGAGAAAGAAAATGTACAAACTGAAACTGATGCTTTACATATTATTGGACAAAAAGCGGATGGAGGACTAAGAGATGCCCTTTCCATCTTCGATCAATTAATTTCTTTTTCTGGTGGTTCGCTCACATATGATAATGTTATCAAAAACCTAAACATTCTTGATTATGATTATTATTTTCAAACAACTGAATTAATAAAGAAAAAGGACCTTAGTGGTCTATTGTTATTATTGAATAAGGTTCTAGAAAAAGGGTTCGAAGACATCTTATATATGAATGGTCTAGCTTCTCATTTCCGGAATTTATTAGTGAGTAAAGACGAAAGCACTTTGCAATTATTAGATGTTGGAGATAATATTAAAGAAAAATATAAAACTCAGTCAAAAGAAAACGATTTGGGTTTTCTCATAAACGCTCTTGAAGTATTAAGTAATTTTGATGTTCATTTTAAGACATCAAAGAACAAAAGACTACTAACTGAAGTCACCTTAATGCAACTTTGCTCCGATGAACTGTCGGAAAGTAAAAAAAAAAGCCCCGTAGAATAGTACTTCCAATTCCTGAAATTTGGGCTAAACCAAGAACCACAAAGTCTGTTGCAGCAGAAAACACACCTCCAAAAACTAAAACCCCTATAAGAACAAGGCTTGACAAAGAGGAAACAATTCCTGCAACGAGAAAAATAAACATTGTTTCGCGCACTCAAACTGCGGGGAATTTATCAATTAAAAAGCTCCTTGACCCAAACCAAGGAAAGCGAAAACCAATTCAAATAGAAATTAAAACTGAATCATTTTCGCAAGAGGAGTTGGTAGACAAATGGAGAAAATTTGCGTATTCTATTAAAATGCGAGATTTAGACTTGTATTCTACATTAAGTTCGAACGATCCTGTTTTAAAAGACGATTTTAGAATTCAACTCAAAATTTACAACTCTGCTCAAGAGTCCGATATAAATAATAAAAGAACAGATTTATTAAAATATCTTAGAAAACAATTAAACAACACTGTTCTTGATTTAGATTTAATTATTGATAAATCAAATACACCAAAAGGAGTTTTCACGGAAAAGGATAAGTACAAAAGGTTAGTTGAAAAAAACCCAAAAGTTGACGAGCTTAGAAAAAAGTTTGGTCTTTCTTTTTAAGAAAAGTAAAACAACTACAATAAGTTTAAAAAATAAATGTTTTTATTTCATGATTTATTTTCTGACACCTTTTCTTACATTATTTCTTTTTACCATCACATTAAAAGCTGATACTTATGCAAATTTTGGTTTATCTCCACATTTAGAAATTGGACATCAAAAATCAACATATTATCAGGTTGGCTTGGAGCTTATCTCAACTGAAGGTTCCGCCCAGAAGTATTTTAGACTCCCATTAGTTTCAGCGTCTTCTCACCTTTCAACAATGCTCACTAATCAGTATGACTATTTTTTTAACCTAAGAGCTGAAGGATCCATTTTAATAATGGGACTAGGGACTGGATTAAACTATCATTATTACAATTTTTTTGGGAAGACCATTCACTCTTTCGGACCAGAAGTTTCTTTAAACGTATTTCCTTTTAAACTCTTTTATTCGTTCGAAGGAAAATTAAAAAACAATATCCCAGGTTTTTCTCCACATAGATTTGGATTACAATTTGAAATTGCCCATTTAATTCATAAAACAGGAATAAACGAACACTAAAACTCAGGATAGTCACCAATCATACTTTTAATGAATAAAGGTTTATTCATTGCGTCAAAAAAAGAAACAAAAAAATGTGACGTTTTCTTTTTTAAGCGTTATTCTTATAAAACCAGGACAATTTGAAAACTTTAGCAGTGAACATTAACCCTCAATATCATAAAACTAAAGATCAGATAAACGCTGAGCAAAGTTTAGTTGAGGCTGCAAAGGCAGACGCTATAAACTTCCGCCCAATCTACGATAAGTACTACGAAATCGTATTCCGATTTGTTTACCAAAGAACAGGAGATCAAGAAGTAACTACTGATATAGTTTCGGATGTTTTTTATAAAACATTACAAAATTTGGAAAAATATGAATTTAGAGGACTACCTTTTTCGAGCTGGCTTTTGAGAATAGCACATAATGAAACTATAAAGTTTTATAGAAAGGTAAGTAAGTCACGAGTAGTGAAATTAAAAACTGAACACCTACAAAACTTAACGGAAGAAGAGAACGAAAACCATTTAGAAGATTTTAAACCTGCCTTATTAAGAGCTCTTAAAGATTTAAAAATAGACGATTTACAGCTAATTGAAATGCGCTTCTTCGAAGGGCGTCCTTTTAAAGAAATGGCTGAAATTCTCAATAAAAAAGAATCAGCTGTTAAGATGAAGGTTTACCGGATTCTAGAAAAATTAAAAGTTTTACTTCAAAAAAAATAAAAATGACCGATTATAAATTCGATATTGACGGCAAAAAATTATCCTCTAAGGATATTCAAGCCAAGAAAGATTTCGATTCCTTTTTACAAGGCATCCAAGTCCAAGGAAAAGCGTTCTACCAAAAAAGTTGGTTTTGGACCAGCGCTGGCTTAGCTTCGGCAGCTGTTGCAATGATCATTATGTTTAGTGGTAATGAAAATCAAAATTCTATTACCGAAAACAGCGCTAATCCTAAAAACGAAGTAACTTCTAGTAAATTGGAAACATCTTTTATTAACCCGCCATTTGAGGGTTTAAGAGTTGAAGGTGATGTTTTTAAAGTAGATGCTAATAAGGGTGGTATTTTTAAAAGCAGACATGGAAGTATTATTAAAATACCGGCTTTAGCTTTCTTTAACCGAAAAGGGAAAACTATTAAAGATCAAACGGTTGATGTAGAGTTCACCGAGTACAAAGATGTTGCCGACCAATTAATTTCTGGAATTCCTATGACATATGATTCTGCAGGTACTAAGTACATGTTTTCATCGGCTGGAATGATTGAAATAAGAGGTTACATTGGCGACTCGGCAGTTGCTTTAAATCCTGAGAAACCAATTGAGGTTGAAATGCAATCTGAAAATACGAGCAATGAATACAATTTTTATTGTTTGAATGAAAAGGAGAAAAAATGGGATTATCGCGGGAAAGACAGTATTGGGGATCCGGAGGACGGAAAACTATCTGACAAAGAATTACAAACACAATTTCCAGAAATTAAGGAGTCGGATATTGTCATCCCTGATAATCTTGTTGAAACCGAATTACAAAAGGTTCCTGAATATCATAAGCGAAAGAAAAAGCGCATTGCAATTCAAACTGAAATTGACGACTTAAGGCAGATCACTCCGGCTAAACCAACTAAGGGAGACGATGATGCAAAAAAATTCAGCTTAGACATCATTGAGAAAGAGAATCCTGAGTTAATGCCTTACAAGGATGTTCAGTTTCAGTTGGCAGAAGGAGAGGTTATTAATCCCCAACATACTAGTCAAAACTGGAACAAGGTAAATATTATTAAAACCGAAGGAAACGAAGTAATAATCACTTTTTCGAAAACTAATTCGCACCAAAAAATTCAATATGAGGCCATTCCTGTTTTAACAGGTGAAGCATTTGAAGAGGCTCATAAGACATACATGGATCATGCCTCTAAAATTAAAAGCAAAAGAAGTGAACTGGCTTCAATAGAAAAGCAAATTAAGTTCATGAAGAAAAGAGCTAAAGAAGGTTCGGTAAAAAAGGCACTTGTAAAAGCACAACTTGAACGATTGGAAAGAATTGCTACAATTGAAAAAACGCAATTTGAAAATAGAAAAACAACTGAAAAAGTGACTCGATTTTTTACGACTTCAAACTTTGGTGTATTTAACTGTGATAAAGCTTTAGAAATGGGGCCTATCAGAACCCCTTTGATTACAGATATTAAATTTAGAAAAGAAGTTAACGAAACTGTAGTATTTCATGTTTTCAAAAGAAGTAATGGAATTTATAAAGCAATGGTAATAAAAGATCAAAGCTTTAAAGAATATGCTAATGTCACCACTGTAATCGGGATTAGCCAAAATAAGCTAGGAATTATGCATCCTATTTCTCGTAATGGTAAAATGGACTTCATGGTAAAAGGGAAGCCAAAAACGAAAGGTGAATTAGTTTCATGGTTAGAGCTTTAATATCACTCTTAATTTTTGCTGCCTCGTCATTTGCACAAACCTCTGATTCAATTTCGGTATTTAAAATCAGACCGCCTGAAAAACGTATTAGAGGTTTATTTTGCAACCCTTACAGTGAGCAAAAAACAATTTATTACTTCTCACAAGACGGGACAGTAAGAAACTTTGGACTTCAGGAAAATGAACAAGAGTTTCACAATAAATTAATCATAAATCAAGAGGATCTTAAATATGAAAAAGGGTCCTATCTCCTTGAAAGATGTTCAGAAAAAGCAGTTATGACCCTATTTGGGAAAGAAGATACTACTTACCTACTGGGTAAGTATCGCTCGGGAAGGTTTTACCTTACTTATAGTGATACAATCATTGTTACTGATAAATGGAATGTAGGCTCATTTATAATTGCAAAATCCAAAGAGGAAAAAGAGGATTCCAAGCAACAAATGCGCTTCATGGAAAAAAGTGTTTACAACAAGTCTTGTGGGCACAAAACCTTTTGGGGCGGAACTGTCAAAGTAATTACTCTTGACCTTTCGGACACAGCAGCTTACAGAAAGAAAAAGAAACAAATTGAAGCAATTCCTGAAGAAGATATCAAAAGCTTTAATGGAACTCGATTTGAATATTATACAAACAAGTATTACAACTTTTTCGAATCAGATTCTCAAATAGTTGTTGGCTATGTAACGGATAGCTGTGGTAGTATAAAAGAAGATTTAGACTTGATTAAAACGATTGCCCCTGTAAAACATTGGAAAGAGTGGTATGGTGCCCAGAATTATTTAATTCAATTTGAAGGTAATTACGTTTGGTCATACCGACATGATTGCACAGTGGATTTAAAGTTTTATTCTTCAAAACAAATTAACCGATTCTTGAAGGAGTCACGGGAAGGAATTTTTAAGAAAATAAAATCATTAACTCCAAATAAAACAATAAACCTCAACCAAATTTGTGAGATTACTTTTTAGCATAATATTATTAGCTATTTCGCTTCATTCGGTTGCTCAGGATTTCACTTTCAAAGTTAGAAAGGTCCCTAAGCTAAAATATTTCGTTTTTGCTGATGGTTTTAAAACCCATAACCTAGACCAAAAATCGAAAATTGAAGAAGACTTTCCTCTTAGAATGTATCTTCAAGTATACGAAAATGATACCTTCCTAATAAGATGGAGTGAATGTAAGCTTTCCGACGCAAATGTAGAGTTAGATTATTTAAAAAGAGACTCCCTAACATTTGCAGGAAAACTAATCCGTCAAGGTAACGATGGAATGAAATTTGAATTTCCTTTTCAAGAAGAAACTTTCCAAATGTTCGTTATGAGTGAAGATCCTTTGGTGAGTAAATATGAGTACATGATTGGGCCACCTAATAAAAGAGTTGAAAGGATTAAATACTCGTTTTTATACAATAAGAAACTGATTGTTTTAGCTGACTTGTTTAAGCATGAAGTTGATAGTCACCCAGAGATTGACGAAGCCTTAAAACTTAGTGCTCGTATAAAATTAGGCTTTTACAGCAGTGATTTATACTCAGCAAAAAAAGTATCGGCTGATATTCCATTAAATATAGTCAACACCTATCCTGTCCATTTTATTTTAAACAACGCTAACAACTGTGATAACAAACTATATTGGAAAGGTGTTACGCAGTCTATGAGGTTTACCTTAAGCGATACTTCTAAATTTAGAAAAGAAAGGGGAATGATTAGTAAAATGCCTGAAGAAAACATTGTTAGTCTGGAAGCTGAAATGGTGGAGTATTACAAGGTTCGTAGATACGTTTTCATAGAAAACGACTCGCAAATTTATGTGAGTAATTTAAATCGAGGTTGCTATGCTATTCTAGATACTTTAAAAAACTTAGAATCGATTCCTATTGCCGAACATTGGGAAAATCGGGATGGAGTAAATAATTATTTGGTAAGAATTGATAAAAACAAGTGGGGTTGGGCTTCCAGATATAGCTGTGTCGTGGAATGGAGAGTCTTTGAAGATAAAAAGATTAAAAAAATTCTGGAACTACCGGCAAAGAAATTATTTAAACTGTTAAACAAAGCAGAATATAAAGGCAGAGTTTTATTAGATGCTTCCTGTGATTAAACCCTCACTCTCAAATTTTTAACAAGTTCCCTGATTTTAAAGGTGTTTAACCCACTTTTATTCTTAAATTTAACCTATGTTTTTCCTTAGGGTTCTTTTACTGCCGTTTGCATTACTTTACGGGATCGTAACTAAAGTTCGAAACATCCTTTTTGAAACTGGAGTTTTGAAGTCGCGCGAGTATGGAACTAAATCTATTTCGGTTGGAAACATTACAGCTGGCGGAACAGGTAAATCTCCTCATATCGAATACCTCATTAGACTTTTAAATCCAGACAACAAATTAGCGACATTAAGCCGTGGTTATTTAAGAAAAACGAAAGGATACGTGGTAGCAGAGTCAAAATCAACTTATGCTGAAATTGGTGATGAGCCTATGCAGTTTCATTCAAAATTTGAGGATGTAACGGTTGTAGTTGATGAAGATCGCAGAAGAGGGATTGAAAATATTGAGAAAGATATTCAGCCAAATATAATTTTATTGGATGATTGTTACCAACATCGCTGGGTAAAACCACAAATAAATATTTTATTATTGGATCATTCAACGATTGGAACAAAACAATTTATGCTTCCTTCAGGGGAATTACGTGAGTGGAAATCGGGAACTAAAAGGGCCGATATCATTGTGGTTACGAAATCACCTAAACTATATTCACCTATTGAACATCGAAGAATTAGCGAATTAATTAAGCCCCTTCGTTCTCAAAAAGTATTTTTTAGTTTTATAGTCTACAAGGTTGTTAAACCTTTTAACGAAAAAGCTAAAGCTGTAATGCAGGACAGCTTTAAGCTTGAAAACTACAAAACGGTAGTTTTTGCTGGAATCGCTAAGATTACTCCATTGATTGATTATTTAAAACAAGAAGCTAAAGAGGTTATTGTAAGCGAATTTAACGATCACCATAATTTTCAACCTGTCGATATTTTAAGAATTATCAATCAGTTTAAAAACATTATTTCGTCTCAAAAAATATTAATTACAACGGAAAAAGACGCCATGCGATTAAAGGATGATCGTTTATTTCCATTGTTAGAAGAAGTTCCTGTTTTTTATCTGCCTATTGAAATTCAATTTCATGAAGGACCGGAAGAAGAACCTTCTTTTGATGAAACAATATTAACATATGTTCGAGCAAATTAAAAAGACTACCGATTTTTTAATTAATCATACAGGAAACTTTAAACCAGATTTAGGAATTATTCTTGGAACTGGATTAGGAGGTCTTGTTAATGATATAAAAATTGAACATGAAATAGGTTATGAAAATATACCTTCGTTTCCTACTTCTACAGTTGAATCACATAAAGGGAAATTAATTTTCGGATCATTATCTGAAAAGAAAGTAGTTATAATGCAGGGGCGATTTCATTTCTATGAAGGGTATGATTTAAACGAAATTGTTTTCCCAGTTAGGGTAATGAAACTTTTAGGGATTAAAACACTTTTAGTGTCCAATGCCGCAGGAGGAATTAATCCTGAATTTCAAAAAGGCGATCTCATGATTATTGAAGATCATATTAATCATTTCCCTGGAAATCCATTGGTTGGAAAGAATATCGATGAGCTTGGACCAAAATTCGTGGATATGTATGAGCCTTATAGCAAACTGCTTATTTCAAAAGCTCAATCAACTGCTGCTAAATTGGGAATTAAAACTCAAAAAGGGGTTTATATTGGCTTACCAGGACCTATGCTTGAAACTCCAGCTGAATACAAATATTTAAGAATCATTGGTGCTGACGCTGTTGGGATGAGTACTGTTCCTGAAATAATTGCTGCAAAACACGTAGGCTTGACTTGCTTTGCTTGTTCAATAATAACTGATATTTGCTATGGTAAAATACAGCCAATTGACATTAAAGAAATTATAAGTTCGGCCATGAATGCTGAACCACATTTAACATCATTATTTAAAGAACTAATTAAAGAATTATAATATGAAATCTGTTTGGTACCCGCTTTTAACCTGTATTGCTCTTATGAGCTGCGGAGAAGAAAATCATGAAAGTTATTCAACTGAAGATATTCAAGTTAATTTCCAATTGGAAAACCTAGAAGGAAATAAGGTTGTTTTGGAAATGCTTACTCCTGGATCTAAAAGACTGCAAATTGATACTTTAGAAGTAGACCAAGGAAAAGGGTCGTTTCATTATACTGCTAATAAAACATCCTTTTACTCTGTTTATGTTATCGGGAAAGAGGGTGAGATTAGGTTTTTAGCCAATCCAGGAGAATCAGTCAACATCAATGCTAATGCGAACAGTCTTTTCGCGTCTGCTAGAATTGGTGGAACTCCTGAAAACGATAAAATGGACTCATTAATCACATTTATAAAAGCTACTAGGTATTATACTGACTCATTAAACAATGAATTAAAAAAGGTAAGGTTTAACTCACATCTTAAGGCTCCATTTCAAGAGCTATACAGTGTAGCTAAAATAAAAGAAGAGTCATTCGTTTTAAATTACATTCTTAAAAACCCAGGTCAATACTCGAACCTAATGGCTTTAAGTTCTCTTGATAAAAAACGACATCAAAAAGTCTTTCAATTAGTTGATAGCGCATTAATTGAAAGTTTCCCAGAGAATGAGGATGTCATTAAATATCATAATAACATTAAAAAAATCTACTCTACTATTGAAGGAAAACAAGCGCCTAATTTTACTTTACTTGATTTAAATGAAACAAACATTAGCTTATCAGACTTTAAAGGAAAGTATGTTTTACTAGACTTTTGGGCAACTTATTGCCAACCTTGCATTAAAGAAATTCCAAACCTCAAAAGAATTCAAACTGAATTCGGAGGAGATAAATTTGAAATTTTAAGTGTTTGTATTGATAGAAACTCAGCTGCCACCTATCAAACTTGGAAATTAATCAATGAAAAGTATGGGACTGACTGGACTCAAGTTTATGATGCTGAGGGTAAAGCCACTTTAAAAAATTACAATATTAAACATTATCCAACTATGATGATTGTTGATCCAAATGGCAAAATCATTGAAACAGGCGACCATATAAGAGGAGAGAATGCTTACCAAATAATCAAAAAATTAGTTGGTAATGAATAAATTAATAATCGGACTGATTATAATAAGCTTTAACTTATCTGCCAATGAATATTGGCAACAAAAAGTCAATTACGATATTAAGGTTGAACTAATTGATTCATCTCACTCGCTAAAAGGATTTGAAAAAATAACTTACATTAATAATTCTCCAGACACACTGAAGGAAATGTTTATTCATCTTTGGCCAAATGCTTATCAGAGTGGCACCCCACTTGATAAGCAATTACAAGAGGACGGAAACACAAAACTTTATTTTGGTGATAAAAAATACACTGGACGATTAGATGGTTTGAGATTTAAAGTAGACAATGAATGGATTGTTCTAAAAAACCATCCTTTAGGAAAAGAAGTGGCTTGGTTTGATTTACCTTCTTTACTATTACCTGGTGATTCTATCTTAATTTCGTCTCCTTTCAATGTCAAAGTGCCATATGGTGAGGTTTCTAGATTAGGTTATTTAGATGATTCCTATCAAATTTCTCAATGGTATCCTAAGCCTGCTGTTTACGATGAAAATGGTTGGAATGTCATCCCTTATTTAAGTGTTGGTGAATTTTATTCAGAATACGGTGAGTTTACTGTCTCCATAACAATTCCTAAATCATATAAATTGGCAGCCTCAGGAAACTTAATAAGTAGGTCAATAAAGAGAGAATTAAAGACAGAAATCTATAACATTAAACAAGTTCATGATTTTGCATGGTTTGCTGATAAAACATGGGTTGAAGAATATAGTGAAGTCACTCTTCCTCATTCTGGGAAAATAGTTAAAACATATGTTAAATATCGTCCAGAAAACAGTCATATTTATACCAATTCAGTTAAATACGTTGATAGTGCCCTTTATTTTTACAGTTTATGGGTTGGGGATTATCCTTATAAATCTTGTGGCGCTGTTGATGGCGGTTTAACTGCCGGTGCAGGGATGGAATACCCTACAGTTACAGTTTTAGGCAAAACAGAAAACCGGAAGTTACATGAAGAAGTAACTGTTCACGAAGTTGGACACAATTGGTTCTATGGAATATTAGGAAGTAATGAGCGCAAGCACCCATGGATGGACGAGGGTATAAATTCATATTATGAAAGACGCTATTATGAAGAGGTGAAATTTAATGATAACTTTTATGACTTTTTCCCTGCATTAAAAAAAATACTAAAATACAAGCCGGCAAAACAAACGGAATATCATCATTACTTACATGATTTTGTGAACTCTCGTAATATCGACCAACCCGCTAACCTGCCGGCAAATGAATATTCAAGTTTAAATTACGGATGTATTATTTACAGTAAAGTTGCAGTTTCATTTAATTATTTAGAAAAATATCTTGGTAGAAAAGTTTTTGACGCAGCGATGCAGGATTACTTCCAATCATGGAAATTTAAACACCCATCACCAAAAGATTTAGAAGCTATCTTCAAAAAACACTCTGGTAAAAGTTTAGAATGGTTTTTTAATGATTTATTAAAAACAAGTTACCCAATTGATTACAAAATAAACAGCGCAGGTTATTCATGGGATAATGAAAAATTTAGTTTAACGATTACAAACGCTGGAGATGTGGCATCGCCAATTGTTGTTTCAGCATTAAATAAAGGGGCAGTAATTAAAACAGCTTGGTATGATGGATTCTTCGGAGTCAAGGAGCTTAATTTCCCGAAAGGAGAATACGATGAAGTTGTAATTGATTATTATCATGACATCCCAGAAGTAAATCGAAAGAACAATCGGTTTGTTTTGTTTGATTTTTTTGGAACTATTGAGCCATTAGAAGCAACTAGGTTTTATAACTTTAATAAGCACGATAAAACTCAAATTCACTTCTCTCCAATCATAGGCTATAATTTGCACGACAATCTACAATTAGGGTTTGCAACATCAAATATAAGTATTCAAGAGAAACCACTTAGATACCTAATAATGCCGCAGTTTGCGTTTGGAACTACAAGAATAGTTGGAACTGGTCAATTAACATATTCTATTTATCCTGCTGAATACTTTAATAAGATTAACATCAACTTTAATTATAAAAAACAAGGTTTAGATTTAGGTGTTGTGCCAGGTCATATTGAAAAGTTTGAAGCAGGCTTAAATTTCTTAATAGCCAATTCAAATGCTCGTTCTACGCTTAAATCTAACTTCCAAGCAAGATTAACGAATGTTGGTGTATCATTCGATCGTAGAGATTCCAAATTAAAAAATTACCTAACATTTAATTATGACGCAAAAAACAATAGAAAAATAAATCCGTACAAGGCTAGTATTCAACTTCAGGCATTTGAACAAAACTGGAAATTAACAACCGAATTTAATTATGGCTTAACAATAAATCAAAGATTACAAAAAATTGACATTAGGTTATTTAGTGGATGGTTTTTGCAAAGTATAAATTCATATACAGAGAGATTTAATCTCACAGCTAACAATGGGACATTAAATGCTAGTTCAGATCTTGAAAATTTTTCCTATTCTTCTCCTGATTACCTTTTTGAAAATGCAACTTATGGTAGATTTATTACAGAAGGAACAAGTTTAGGGAGACAGCAAGTTTATAGAAAAGATGCTGGTTTTAAAAGCGGAATGAGCGCAATTTCATCTAATTTTTGGATGGGTGGTTTGAACATGGTATTTCCATTACCAGTGAAGTACTTGTCATTTTATACAGACTTAGGATTAACTGACAGAGTATGGAATGATTTTGCTGAGGAACGAATTGAAACGCCTTTACTTTATGATTATGGACTTCAACTAAATTTAATTAAAGATTATCTCGAGGTGTACTTCCCTATTGGTTATTCGCAGGCGATAAAGAATGACTACGAACTAGCAGGTTTAGGTGATGATCCTACAACTGTAGAAAAGGAGGTCAAATACTTAAGAAAAATAAAATTCATGTTTAACATGAATAAACTTTATCAGGTACTTCAATAATGCAAGAAGGTAAAAAAATTTATTTCGCATCGGACTTTCATCTTGGAGCTCCAACCTACCAGGATAGTAGAATGCGTGAAAAAACACTTGTTAATTGGCTTGACAAAATTAAAGTAGATGCACAAGAAATATACTTAGTAGGAGATTTATTTGATTTTTGGTTTGAATATAAACATACTGTTCCTAAAGGCTATATAAGATTTCTTGGTAAAATTGCTGAAATCACAGACGCTGGAATACCTGTTCATTTCTTCACGGGAAATCATGATATGTGGATGTTTGATTACCTGCCAAAAGAGATAGGTGTAAAAATTCACAGAGAAAATATTACCAGAGAATGGAATGGGAAAAAATTTTTTATTGGACACGGTGATGGACTTGGACCAGGTGACCGGTTTTACAAGTTTTTAAAGATCTTTTTTAATTCTAAAACTTGTCAATGGCTATTTGCAAGAATACATCCAAACCTAGGAATGGGGATAGCCGATTTATGGAGTAGGAAATCAAGGGTAGCAAATATTAAAAAAGGAGAGGAATTTTTAGGAGATGAAAAAGAATGGCTTTATATGTACTCAAAAGAAATCCTAAAAAAAGAACACTTCGATTATTTTGTGTTTGGCCATAGACATCTAGTGCTTAACTTAGAATTTAAAGGCAAGAAATCTCGCTACTTTAATTTAGGAGAATGGGTAACGGGTCAACCTTACTTTGCTGCGTTTGATGGGGAAAGCTTAACTTTACAAAAGGTATAGTAAAGTAGAACACATGGAATTCGAACAAAAATCAGATTTAGTCTTTGGTATTCACCCAATTTTAGAAGGTTTAAATTCAGATAAAACTTTTGATAAAATACTAGTTCTAAATACCTTAAGAACACCGCAAGCTAAAGAGATAATGAATTTAGCTAGAGAAAAAGGTGTTTCTATTAACAAAGTTCCTCAACAAAAGTTAGATCGAATTACTAGAAAGAATCACCAAGGAATTATAGGATTTATAGCTCCAATTGAATTTCAAAATATTGAGAATATATTACCTGAATTATTCGCAACTGGTAAAAGTCCATTCTTACTTATACTTGATAGAGTCTCAGATGTTAGGAATTTTGGTGCAATTGTAAGAACTGCAGAATGTGCAGGTATAGACGCTATTATTATTCCTAAAAAAGGAGCAGCTCAAATAAATGGAGAAACAATTAAAACATCAACAGGAGCGATTTTTAATATTCCAATTTGTAAAGTCCCTGGTTTAGACTCTATTATTCCATTTTTGAAAAATTCTGGTATTCATTTAGTTGCCTGCACTGAAAAAACTGAAGTAAATTACACTGAGATTGACTACACAATTCCAATAGGTATTATTATGGGGGGTGAAGAGTCAGGGATAGCTCTTTCAAATGTTACTAAGAGTGACTCAACAGCAAGACTGCCGTTACTTGGTAAAACAGCAAGTTTAAATGTGTCGGTTGCAGCAGGCATAATAATGTATGAAGCAGTTAAACAAAGAGGTTAAGAATCTTAAATCTATTTTGTTAAGGCCTCGCTAAACTATGTCGGTTAATATTAATAAAAAACGAAAAGATACACTTAAAGTAGAAAAAGTTCAAGACTACTTTAATAATAAGATAGAGCTTCATTTTAAATATGAAGCTTTTTAGTTAGAAATCACATTTGAATACGCTTCATTAATTAACAGTTAAAAATAAAGTTAAAGTGATCTACTCAATAGATTATTAATTACTTTCAATGCGAAAAACTTTACTTTTCCTTTATTTAGTGGTACTTTTGTTATACTACAGGAATGAACAATCACCAATTATCAAAAAGTCCTAGGATATAAATCCTTTTAACTGTGGAAATAAGAGGTAGTTTTTCAAACAGATAAAACAAATCACCTATGGCAAGATCGCAAGAAACATTCGGAAAAAAGGAAAGAGAGAAGAAAAGACAAAAGAAAAGACAAGAAAAAGCACTTCGAAAGGAAGATAGAAAGTCTAGTGCTACTGGAGGGAAATTCGAAGACATGATTGCATATGTTGATGAATTTGGTCAAATTGTTGACACGCCACCAGATCCAGCAAAAAAGACAAAAATTAAAGCTGAAAACATTAATCTCGATTACTCTAAGAATTCTATAGATATAGAAGAAGAACCTTTACAAGGAAAAGTTTCTTTTTTCAATGATGAAAAAGGCTATGGTTTTATTAAAGATGCTAACTCAAGAGACTCCTATTTTGTGCACATTAACAAAGTAGAAGGTGAAATTACCGAAGGTGATAAGGTAACATTTGATTTAGAAAAAGGACCAAAAGGTTTAGTTGCCGCAAACGTTAAAAAGATATAATTAGTTCTAATTATATTCTCATTAAATAATATTAAGCGGAAGTTTTCTCTTCCGCTATTTTTTTATCAGAAAATAAGGTTGTTCACAACTTTTTGTGAAAAGAAAACTCAAATCACTGAAGCTTTCACTGGCTTCGACCGTTAGATTTGTTAGGGATCATGGATCCATATGCTTTTTTAACAAGTCGTTGCCAATTTTACATTTTGATTGCTGCATATTAGGACTTTTAGGTTTGCATGTGGGCTAAAACAGCTTATATGAAAAGTATATTAGTGATTTCGTCCGCTCTTATTTTAAGTATGGCGAGTTTTTTCACACAGTCAGACATCAATGTTACTTTTGATATGCCGTCGGAAATAGTCGCAGGCGAATCATTCATTTTAAATTTAGATGTTGATAAAGGAGA
>MDSY01045370.1_pt1 | contig 16695 bp, 13 predicted proteins | sample 811131 | NCBI WGS metagenome assembly MDSY01 (sample SAMN05326643, study PRJNA326480) | marine metagenome | isolation source: seawater | place: Atlantic Ocean: South West | collected 2010
AAATCCATATTGCTTTTTGGGAAACATTTGAGATGATTTTCCTCTAATTTCGATACCTATTTTTCCGTTATACAGTTCATCTTCATTTAATGAAATTTTGACTTGAGCATCAACTTTTGGTTCATCCAAAATTTGATTTCCAAATGTTAAAATATTAATCTGAGGAACTGGCTTTTGTAAAATACTTTTAGAAAGATCACTTTGCTCTTGATTGTCGAATTTTTTACATGAAATAAGAGCTGAGGTGATAGTAAACAAGTAAAACATCCAAACAATAACTCTCATTTTATTATATTTTAGATAAACTAAAATTAAAAAAATTTTACTAATTAATTAAATAAAATTAAACTGTTAAATTAAAGTCCAGCTTCTTCAATTTTAGTATTTACTTGATTAAAAATCTTACAAGTTTTAATGTGAGCACCAGGAATATACCCTGTACTCATTAAAAATTCCTTTGTGATCTCTGGTCCTGTAAACTTGAATGATTCTTTAAAAACTTTCACCCATTGATTAATTGACTTTGGATGATTATAATCCAACCATTTTTTAAATGATCCGTGAATTTTTTTTAGTTCAATAATTTTTTTGGCATTGAATATAGCTGCATTTATTTTAAGTTTATTTCTTATGATCCCCGAGTCAGAAAGCAATCTTTTAATTTGTTTCTCCCCATAATTAGCAACTTTACTAATCTCAAAATTAGAATAAGACTTTCTAAAGTTTTCTTGTTTATTTAGTATTGTTGTCCATGAAAGTCCAGCTTGATTTATTTCTAATATTAAACGACAAAATAATTCATTGTCTGAATCTATTGGAAAACCATATTGAGTATCATGATAAATTTTATGAATATTAGCATCTTCTAGAGAAGTAGCATAAACGCAATAAGAAGTTGGTTTTTCCATTACACAGTAATTCTAATTTTTGAAGCTTTCTTATAGTCTTGTCTGATATTTGTGAAGATCATAATATCTTCCTTTAGCTTTAAGTAGCTCATTGTGCTTTCCTCTTTCTAAAATTTGTCCATCTTCAATGATTAAAATTTGATCAGCTTTTTGGATGGTACTTAATCGATGTGCAATCACAAAAGTAGTTCTGTTTTTCATTAAAATCGTCAAGCTTTTTTGAATAAAAGATTCGCTTTCAGTATCTAAATTAGAAGTTGCTTCATCTAAAATGACAATTTTTGGATCTGCCAAAAGTGCTCTTGCTATTGAAATTCTTTGTTTTTGCCCTCCAGAAAGCTTAACTCCCCTTTCCCCAATAACTGTCTCCAAACCATCCTTAAACCGGTTAGTGAATTCATTCACATAAGCACCGTTAACAGCCTCTAAAAGATCTTTTTCAGAAGCATTTGGTCTAGGGAAAAGAATATTCTCTCGAATAGTTCCTTCATACAAAAAATCATCTTGAAGGACAACACCTAATTGGCTTCGAAAACTATGTAAATCTACTTTAGACAAATCAATTCCATCGATTAATACAGTTCCAGAAGTTGGATTTAAAAAAGCAGTTACTAAACCTGCTATAGTTGTTTTTCCAGATCCTGAAGAACCAACTAGGGCAATGACAGATCCCTGGTCTGCCTTAAATGAAATATTGTTAAGTACATTGTTTTCGTTATCATAGCTAAACGAAATATCTTTAAAATTCACTTCTCCTTTTAAATTATCGATAGAAAGTGTTCTTTCTTCAGGATTATTCTCTTCTTGTAAATCCATCAGCTCTTGAGTTCGGTCTAATCCTGCAAAAGCTTCTGTAAGCTGACTTCCAATATTACTCATCTGAACAATGGGAGCGATCATAAAGCCAAGAAAAAGAGTAAAAGAAATAAACTGTCCGTAAGTCAAAGTGTTATTCATTATAAAATAACCACCAAGCCCCATTATTCCTGCAGATGCTAAGCCTATCAATAATGTTGCTGAACTCGTCATAAAAGCAGTTGCAGTTAGGCTTTTTTTTACGTTTTGAAATAATTGTTCGACTCCTCTTTCAAAAACCAAAAACTCTTGTTTTTCTGCATTAAAACCTTTAATGACTCTAATTCCATTTAAAGTTTCGGTAAGTCTTCCAGTTACTTCAGCATTAATTTTTCCACGAGCTCTAAAAATTGGTCGAATATAACCAAAGGCTTTAAGTGCAATAAATGCGAAAATTAAAATGGGAGCCAAAACAAACAGAGTCATTAATGCACTAATTTTTATTAAAATGACTAATGAAATAATAGCGGTAAGACTTCCTCCTATTAATTGGACCAATCCTGTTCCAACAAGATTTCGAACACCTTCAACATCTGTCATAATTCGTGAAACTAAAGCACCTGATTTATTATTATCAAAAAATGAAATTGGAAGCTTCAATAGTTTCTGCTGAACCTTAGCTCTTAATAAAGAAATTAAATGCTGAGCTTCAACACTTAATATTCTAGTTAAAGAGAATGCACTTATTGACTGAAACAATAAGGACACACAAACCACAACAAGTAATAAAATTAATGTATCTATATCCTTTGAAGGTATAACATCATCAATGAGTGTTTTGCTAGAATACGGGAGAACAAGCCCTGATAAACTTCTAATAATTATTAGAGAAAGTCCCAAGAATACGATTTTTCTTCTTGGCCAAATAAATTCCTTGAATGCCCAACTAAATGAGACTTTATTTTTATTCATTTTATCAAAAATATATTAAAGATTCTATTTGTGGAATAATATGAACTATAATTTTATAATTAATCTAATTTTCCTGCGACATAACCTCCACTCCATGCAGCTTGAAAATTATATCCACCAGTTATTCCGTCAACATTTAGAATTTCTCCCGCAAAGTAAATATTTGAAGATATTTTACTCTTCATCTTTTGCATGTCAATTTCATCAAGATCTATACCTCCTGATGTAACAAACTCTTCCTTAAAAGTTGTCTTACCAGAAACTTTATAATTATCATGAATTAACTTATCAATAAGGATTCTTGTTCTTTTTTTACCAATTTCATTCCATTTTAAATCTGAAGAAATACTCGCTTTTTCTAATAAAAATGACCATAATCGATTTGGCAAAGAGAATAATTTAAATTTACTAATTACTTTTAGTGGGTGTTCTCTCGCAAAATCATTGAATTGTTTAAATAATACTTCTGTATTTGTTTTATCAATCCAGTTAACAAATATTTCAAATTGATAATTCTTTTCACTTAATAATCGAGCACCAATAGAAGAAGCTTCCAAAATTGCTGGACCACTCATTCCCCAATGAGTAATCAAAAGTGATCCTTTAGTTTTAATTTTACTATCTCTAATTTTTATGTTTACATTGTTTACTGTAACACCCATTAATTTGGTTATTAATTCATTTGGCATATTAAAAGTGAATAATGAAGGGACAGGAAAAATAATATTATGACCCAAATTAGAAATCCAATCAAATCCTTTTAATTTTGGACTTCCTCCTGTTGTTATAATTACAGAGTCAAAAATACTTGATTTTGAATTTGAAAAAGACAGTTTCCATGCTTCTTGTTGTTTTTTTAACCCCTCAACACCTTGGTTAACTTTAATATGGATCCCAAGATTTTTACATTCTAAAATCAAACATTCAATTATACTTTCTGACTGATCAGAAACTGGAAACAGTCGACCATCATCCTCTGTTTTTAATGCAACTCCTCTATTTTCAAACCAAGCTTGTGTATCAATATTGCTGAATTGATAAAAAATAGATTTAAGCTTTTTTCCACCTCTAGGGTAAGCCTTACATAAAGAATTAATGTCTTCTGAGTGATGAGTTACATTACACCTTCCTCCTCCAGAGATTTTAACTTTACTAAGCAGCTTTGATGTTTTTTCAAAAAGAATAACTTTATAATCAGGATGATGCTCTTTGACAGAAAGAGCAGAAAAAAAACCAGCTGCTCCCCCTCCTATAATTGCAATACTTTTTATTTTCATAAGCAAGTTAAAAATAGAATCAATTTTTGATCAAAAAGAAGATGTTCCTTTTGATTTAAAAAATGCAGTTTATGAGTATGGTCAAGGATTAAGTTATGATTAATTGATTTCATCAGTTGGATAATCTTTATCAATCCAATCAGTTTTTATATTATTTGAAACATTTAGAAGTTTATGATTAATAAAACCTAATCTATTCATCAGTGAAAATACTGGTCTTATGTTAGGGCAGTCCTTGAATGGACAGCAGCCACAATAAACAATTATTTCTTTTTCTTTTGATAGCGATAACAGCATCTGTTCAAGATTATCTAGGTTTTCTTTAAATCTGCACTCACCTACTCCAATAGAATTTTTAATCACCACCCCGGGTCCAATACTTATAATTTTTGGGATATTATTTTCCTTATTAATTATATTAGCCAAGTCTGCTGGTTCAACTAACTGCTTTCTAGTCCATGGCTCAGTTTGTCCAAATGATGTAAAAGAATTTAATATCAATAAAATAATAAATTTTTTCATTCGTGTAGTTTTAAGTTATTGTGTTTGTATAAATATATAAATTTTCAATAGACTGAGTTTTAGTTGAGATTAAGCCAATAGTTTAACTTAAGATTAATACTCCAGGATTTTATTTCTTCTGGAATCATAACCTCATTACTATTGAAAACTAAAAATAAATCTGATGCAGGTTTGTATCTCCACTGAAATCTAGAATTGAAACTCCACAAATCAAACTGTTTGTTGTATTGATATAAATTTGAAAAAAATAATTTATTAGTTAATGTGATGTCTAATTTAGATCCAATAAGCCAAAAATCAGAATTATTCCATGGGCTTTCAAGATTTATAGAGTTATAGTTCACAATTGAATTTATACTAACATAGGGCTGAAATCGATAACCAAATTCTGCTGATAAACTTTTTCGTTTTCCACCTTGATAGTATCCTCCAATTAAACCATTGACTTTATATGTAAAATTATTTTGAGGTTTAGATATAAATTCAAAACCAAAAGATGTCCATTCATGTTCAGAACCTTTAATTAAAGAACTAATATTAGATCTTAACGGATCAAAATCTTGTAATAATTTAATATAGTTTTTGATAAAAAAAACATTCAGCTTACTCCTGTTAGAAAAATTAATCACATATGAAAATTGATCTAAAAGATCAGTTTTGTTATATGATTGGTCAAAAAAATATGTTCTTGAAAAATTTGGACCATAGGAAACAATATAAGAATCATTTTTATAAAATAAATATCCCAAAGAAGAGATAAATTTATAATATCCCTTACGTGGAACATAGCCAACTTCTGCATTAAAATCTTCCCCTACATATTCTTGTTGAATTCTTGCTTTCCAATTGACTGAATTATATTGTAGATGAGAAGCAAAAGAATGATCATTTTTAATTTGATTACTGTTGTAGGTGTTCAAAAAAAATGCTTTTCCATTCCATAAATTATTTGCCGATCCATAGTTATATTCTAATCCTACATTTCTATTATAACTTGAATCAGAATTAGTTTTATTTTTTTCATCAATAAAAGATTCTTTATTTATTAAAATTAGGCCTATGCTCGATCTATCAAAAACTCTTTTTTGAATTGTAAAAACTCCAAAATTTTGTTTTGGTAAACCAATATCATCAATATTTTGAGTTTGAATATCCATTAATCCAATTCTCCATTTTTCATTAATATTTCCACTCAATCTAAGACCAGCATCTATTGGAACACCTAATCCAATTCTTCTAGAAAAAAAGGGTCTCAAAGTTTCATAGCCAAAATTGGCGAATAAGTCAGCATTTTCTAAAAAAAACTGTCTTCTCTCTGGATAAAAAAGTTCAAATCTATCGAGGTTTGTAACTTGTTGGTCTACTTCTGCTTGCGAAAAATTTGGATTAATAGTAAAATCTAAATTTAATGCACTAGAAACACTAACCTTTATGTCCCCTCCTATTTTATTACTTTTTGTTTTATCATCTTTAGTTTTTGAAATATTTGAAAGTGAGTAGGGTATTAGTGAAATATTTCTTCCCTGTTTTGGCGGAGGAGAGTCCCAAACTAAAACCCCTGTATGCGCTAGAGAAACTGACGGAAATTGTCTTGGAACTGGTGCCCAGCTTGATTTTTCACTTGCCTTAAGATCTAATCTTCCAAAGTTTATTCCCCACTCTTTAACTCCTTCTTTATACCTAATTGATTTTAGAGGTATTGAAATTTCGCAAGTCCATTTTTCTTTATCAAAAGACACCTCTGATACCCATTTAGAATCCCAGTTTAAGTCAATTTTACCACCATTATACATTGTTCCATCCCACTGAGCCCCGTATGCATTTAGTCCAAATGAAAAGCCAGTTGTTAGGTTATTAAATGGATCTATGGATATTAATAAATTATCATTTTTACCAAAGGAAAAATCTCTTTTTAAAGATTCTACAGTATACTCTCCCTGAACACTATTATTAAAAAAAACAACTCCAAAATAAATATTATTTTCATCATAAAGTATCTTAACTTCAGATTGTTGATTTGCTTGTTTTCCATCTGTTGGAAGAATCATGAAAAAATTATTTGCTGTCTCCGCATTTCCCCAGACCTCTTCTTGTAAAACTCCATCGATATTAATTATTTGATCTGTTTTTTTTGGATGGATTTTATAGTTTTTATTTATTTTTTGAGAATGAACTTTTATTGACATTAAAATAAAAATTATTATTCTAAAGCTGATACCATTTAAGCTTCTATTTTTAATAATTTTTATCAACAGGTTTTTATTTTAAAGTTTTAAATAAATTTAATTAGGTTCTAAATTATCTAAGAATTTTTTTCTAAAGTTACTTGGATTTTCTTGAGTTACTTTTTTAAATATTCGATTATAATATGATAGGCTTTCGAATCCAGATTGATAACAGGCATTGCTAACACTTTTTCCAGACATTAAGATACGTTTTGATTGACTAATTCTATATCGATTTAGAAATTCAATGAAAGTATACCGAGTCACTTTCTTGAAGTATCTACAAAATCCTTCTCTTGTCATATTACTTTGGAAAGCTACTTCTTCAAGTCGAATTTTTTTATGATAATTCTTCTCTACAAACGCATATACTGCTCTTAATCTTCCCTGCTCTCTTTCACTGTATTTATTATTATATGGGTGTTTATGTAAAAGTTCAAATTCTTTTGATTCACTTAATATTTTTAGAACTTCAAGTAACTGCAAGTACTGATCAAAAGAATTAAGTTTTTTAAATCCAAATAACTTATCACCAATAATTTTTTTTATTTGACCCTTAAAAGCAATTCCGAATTTAGATTTTTTAAATAAACTATTAATCGCATTTAGTTCAGGTATTTTAGTAAAATTATTTTCAATTAGATTTTTATCAATGTGAACGACTACCTTATCATATGAAGAAGTTACTCCGTAGTCAAAATTTAGGTGTGGAATGTTAGAGCCAATTAATACTAAATCACTTTTTTCATAAGAGGAAATATGGTCTCCTACATGTCTAGTAGCACTTGCTCCTTGGATATAAACCAATTCATATTCTGAATGAAAGTGCCAATAAAATAAATCACTTAATCTTGGATTATACATTAAGCTAAACGATTTGTTACTATTCGATAAAATCGTTTCAAGCTGTTTTTTCATATGTATTTTAACAAAAATCTATATAATATATGATTTTTATTAGATATTTATCAATATTGTACAAGTATTAGTTAAATTAGGTAAAAGCTTCAAGCAAATTATAGAACACCTTTACTTTATTATTAAATTTAATATCGTTATGGAGCCATTAAAAAAATTTAGCATTAAAAAAGTTTTGAAAAATCAACACAAGGAAATTCCTGGGAACCCTTCTACTGCAAAAACTAGTAATGTGATGCTTCGAAAAGATGCTACTGCTGAAAGTCTTCGTGTTTTGACTTATGACCAATGGAGATTTTGGAAAGAAAACGGATATGTAGTTATAAAAAATGCTGTTGAACGAAAGCAAGCAACTGAAACCGCAAAGTTTCTATGGGAGTTTGAGGAAAAAGATCCTAAAAATCCTAAAACTTGGTATGCTCCTCCCAGAGCAACTATGGAGATGAAGGAACTCGCTGGAACGGGAATGGTTGAGGTATATAACAACCAACATCTCTGGAATAACCGCCAAAAAACACGCGTTTATGATGCATTTGTTGACATATGGGGAACTGAAAAACTGTGGGTTACAATAGACAGAGCAAATTTAAACTTTCCCATTCGTGATGGTTATGAATATAAAGGTTTTATTCACTGGGATTATGACCCTGAAACAAAACCTCAAAATGTTCAAGGAGTTTTAGCTCTATCTGATCAAACTGATAAAAATATGGGAGGGTTTCAATGTATTCCTTGGCTATATCGCAATTACGATAAATGGAAACTAACTCAACCAGAAGATAGAAATCGTTTTCAACCTGATATTAAAGATTTAGAAAATAAGTTAGTAAAAGTAGCAATGGAGGCTGGTGATTTACTAATTTTCAATAGTACTGAACCTCACGGAATAAGACCCAACCATTCTGATGGAAAAGTTAGAATTGCACAATATATTTCAATGATGCCAGCAGAGGAAGAGAACCAGGCTCTAAAAGACTGGAGGGTTTCATCTTGGAAAGACAGAATCGCCCCAGAAGGCTATGCTTTTCCTGGTGATCCTAGAAAAAGAGAACAGACACATTATGAAACAGCAAACTTATCTTCTCTGGGAGAACGATTACTTGGTCTTAAAAAATGGTAAAATCTAATAACTTATGGACTTAAAACTCAAAGGAAAGACGGCCTTTATATCTGGATCTACATCTGGGATTGGATTTGCAACTGCAAAAGAACTTGCAAAAGAGGGAGTTAAAGTGATCATCAATGGCCGAAAAAAATTGGGGGTTGAGGCAGCCTTGAAACGATTTAAAAAAGAAATGCCTGAAGCTTCTATAGAGGGTATTGCAGCTGATTTATCCAGTGAGAAAGAGCTTGTTCTATTAAAAAATAAAATCCCTGTAATTGATATATTAGTTAATAATGTAGGAATTTATACTTCTAAATCATTTTTTGAAACTACAGACATAGAATGGCAACATCAGTTTGAGGTAAATGTAATGAGCGGGGTTCGGTTGTCTAGATATTTTTTACCAAAAATGATAAAATCTGGTTGGGGAAGAATTCTATTTGTTTCCAGTGAATGTGCAAGTCTTGTTCCGTCAGATTTAATTCCTTACAGTACTACAAAAGCAACAATTTTGGCCCTTTCAAGAGGTATTGCTCAATTAACAAAAGGAACAGCAGTAACAGTTAATGCAGTTATTCCAGGATCTACTATGACTGAAGGTGCAGAATCTTTTTTAAATAAACTAGCACAAAAAGAAAATAAATCTAAAACTGACGTTGCTGCTAATTTTTTTAAAACCCAGAGAACATCATCTCTTTTGCAACGATTTGCAACTGTTGAAGAAATAGCATCTACTATTACCTACATTTCCAGTCCCTTAGCAGCTGCTACTAATGGTGCTGCAATAAAAATAGAAGGTGGAAGTACTGGAGGTATTTTTTAAAATGTTTTTATATTCCCTGTAATAAAAAATTATGCTTTCAAACTTTAATACTCTCGATATTTGTATCATCCTTTCATACTTTGGTATAATCCTTTGGATTTCTAAATGGGTGGCATCAGAAAAAAAAGGAAAAGCTTTTTCTTCTAAAGATTATTTCTTGGCTGGAAAAAATCAAGGTTGGTTTTTTATTGGAGCTTCTTTATTTGCATCTAATATTGGCTCTGAAATTATTCTTGGGGTATCAGGTGCTGGAGCAAGAGCAGATATGCCTATGGCAAATTTCGAACTACTTGCTGCATTAATATTGATACTGTTTGGTTGGGTTTTTGTACCCTTTTACCTTAGAACCGGGGTTTATACAATGCCCGAGTTTTTAGAAAAAAGATATTCACGTGCCTGTAGAAACTACCTTTCAGTAGTTTCCGTTTTAGCTTACATCATTACTAAAATTTCATTAATTATTTTTGCAGGAGCCTTAGTTTTTGAAACTATTGGAATTCCATTTTGGACAGGAGCTATCATCACTGTATTAGCAACTGGTTTGTATACAGTACTTGGAGGACTAAAAGCAGTGATATATACTGATATGGTTCAAGCTTTCGTTCTGTTAATAGGAACAACTGCTATAACTGCCTATGGCTTGCAACAATTAGGTGGGTGGGATGAGCTTATAAATACTTTAGATATTGCTGCTCAAACAAAAGGAAATCCCAGTACTCGTCAGTTTTTTAATTTATGGCAACCTATTGAAGGATCTGAATACCCATGGACTGGTATTTTATTTGGTGCTCCTATTTTAGGGGTTTGGTATTGGTGTACTGATCAATTTATTGTTCAACGTGCCCTATCTGCAAAAGATATAAGTAATGCCAGAAAAGGAGCTTTATTTGCGGGCTATCTGAAGTTACTACCTGTTTTTATATTTTTTATTCCTGGAGTAATTGCTTATGCATTAATGCAAAAGGGAATGATTAGCTTTTCAATGGACAATGCTGATCAAGCTCTACCTACACTGATTACTCAGTTTCTTCCAAACGGGTTAAAAGGTATCGCAATTGCTGGTTTGTTAGCTGCTTTAATGAGCTCACTGTCGTCTGCTTTTAACTCTTCTTCCACCTTATTAACTATTGATTTTTACCAAAAATACAGGCCTAAGGCCTCTGAAAAAGACCTAGTACGATTTGGTCGTTTGGCCACCATGGTGTTGGTTATTTTAAGTTTAGGATGGATTCCCTTTATGGATGCATTGATGAGCGGTGGTATTTTTCTATACTTGCAAAGTATTCAGGCCTATATTTCTCCACCTATAGCCTCTGTTTTTTTATTAGGTCTATTTTTTAAATGGATAAATGCTCGAGGGGCACTTGTTACTTTATGGTCTGGTTTTGCAATAGGAATGCTACGTCTAATCCTAGAGTTTTTAAGTAATGAAGGAAGCATTATAGTGAATCCAAGCGGTCCAATCGCTTATTTTTTAAATATTAATTTTTTACACTTTGCCTTATTTCTATTCATAATTTCATCTGCAATTTTGATGATTGTGAGTGCTTTGACTAGGCCTCAAGATCCTTCTGAATTATCTCTTGTAACCTTCCAGAAAAAAAAATCAAGTGTACCCTTTAAAATGTCTCAAGATATATGGCTAACTATTATATTGATAACTCTAGTTCTAACCATATGGATACTATTTAGCACATTAGGTATTGGTTAATTTTATTATCAAAAAATAAGTTAACTTTTAAATAATCATTCAATTAAGTATTAGTGACAATGTTATAAAAACAAATTATGTATTTATAAAACTTTAATTGCTTTGTGAAATTTTAGTAATTTAACCAATACATGAAATTTAAAGAAGCAACAATATTTGGAGTAACGGGATTAATTGGGAGTGAAATATTAAAAGTTTTGATTGATGATATTTCTTTTAAAAAAATAAATATTGTAACAAGATCTTCATATTTATTAACTCATGAGAAAATAAAAAATCATATTATTGATTTTTCAGATTACACAGCAATCTTAAAAACTATTGAAAATAGTGATATAGTTTTTGCAGCAATTGGAACCACTCAGTCAAAAGTTAAAGGAGATAAAAAAGCGTACCGAAAAATAGACTATGATATTGTACTTGATATTGCAAAAGCATGCAAGGAAAGTAATACATCACATTTTTCATTTGTCTCTTCAGCGGGAGCAGATCTAAAAAGTAACAGTTTTTATTTAAAATTAAAGGGAGAAATAGAAAATGCCATACTCAATCTAAATTTATTATCAACTTCAGTACTAAGGCCATCATTATTACTAGGAAAGAGGAAAGAAAAGAGATTTGGGGAAAAAATAGCACAATTAATCATGCCTATTTTGTCATCTTTTATGCCTTCTATATACAGGCCTATAAAAGCTAATCTTGTGGCAAAGTCAATGATTGAGATTTCTAAATCAGCTCAGCCTGGTTTTAATATTTATCATTTTAATGAAATACAAAAAATCAAAATAAATTAATTACTTAATTAACTTTATTAATCAGCGAATACCATTTATATCATATTGAGAAACAAAATTCCATATCTCATTATTTGAATTAATATCCATGTTACCAAAGCTTCCTGGAAAGTCATGACCACCTTCAATTATTTTTAAATGCTCCACGTAAACTTCTCCTGTTGAATTACTCCAAGAATATCGCTCAACTGTACTTCCATCAGTTGTATTTGTGTTAGCAAGCTCAACTACTAAAGGTTCTGTATTGCACTGATTATGGTTTACCCAAAAATTATTTAACTGAGATATAGATTCAAAATACGGAAGAGTTCCATTGTATTGATAATAAGTATCTTCAGTACCATTAATAGTAAGAACGGCTAAAGGGTGTATTGGCTTTTGTTCAGTTTGATTAAAGGTATCTACTTGCATTGATGAAGATACAGAGGCTATTGATGCTATTCTACTGCTTAGTCTAACTGCTAATTCTTGAGAAAATTCTCCACCGTTGGAATACCCACAGGCATAAATTCTTTCTTGATCAATACTGTATTCAGTAGCTAAAGAGTCAATAATTGCCTCAATAAACCCAATATTATCAACTGCAGTGGTCGCAGCTAATGTTTTATATGTCCATACAGGTGATGGTTTTGACGAATCTGTTTGATCCCCAATTGCTTGGGGATATACTAATATAAAACCATTAAGGTCCGCAAGGTTTCTCATGTCAGAATATTCAATAGCCGCCGCAATATTTCCAGATCCTCCATGAAAATTAAACATCACTGGAGCGATAGAGTCTTTGTTGTAGATTGATGGCAAATAAACATAATACTCTCTATTTATTCCATTGTGAATTAGTGAAAGCGAGCCAGGATATGAATCTATATCTGTGTTTTTTAAATCATCGTTTTGACAACTACATACAACCAAAAAAAAGAAACATAATATTTTTTTCATGTCGTAATTTAAATTTATTTTCTGCAATATTAAACAAATATCTTTTGAAGATTATTTATTTTAAGTCAATTTAAAGTTTAACCAATTGAATATTTGTATTGATAATAAATTAAATTTGCCAAACGTAATAATCTCTATGCAAAGATTAATAAAGCCAATACTTATTTTTTTCGTCTCGCTATCTATTGCAGCCCAAGAAAAATATACACTTAGTGGTTCGATCTATGATAAAAGTAGTAACGAAACTTTAATCGGTGCTTCCATTTATTTTCCAGATTTAAATTTAGGAACTAGTTCTAACGAATATGGGTTTTATTCAATTACAATTCCTAAAGGAACCCATGATATTTTGATAAGTTATCTTGGATATGAAACAATAAATGAATCTATTGAATTAAATATGAAAAGTTCAATAGATTTTTTTTTAACAGAAGGTTCGCAGCTTTTAGATGAAGTAATAATTGAAAATAATATTGAAAAAGTAAATATTAAAACAGCTCAAATGAGCGTAAATAAACTTACCTCTAAAACTATAAAACAAATACCCGTAGTCTTAGGTGAGGCAGATATTATTAAATCAATTATTCTTTTACCAGGGGTAACCTCCGCAGGAGAAGGAGCTTCAGGGTTTAATGTCAGGGGGGGTGCTGCAGATCAGAACTTAATACTCTTAGATGAAGCTATTGTTTTTAACTCTTCACATTTATTTGGGTTTTTCTCTGTTTTTAATCCAGATGTAATAAAGGATATTAAATTATTTAAAGGGGGGATTCCGTCTAAATATGGTGGAAGGCTGTCTTCTGTTTTGGACATATATCAAAAAGAAGGAAATAGTAAAGACTTTAAAGTTACTGGAGGTATTGGTTTACTTTCCAGCAGATTATTAGCTGAAGGACCTATAAAAAAAGATAAAAGCTCTTTTTTAGTTGGAGGTAGATCTTCATATGCACATTTATTTTTACCACTTATAGACAACAATAATGAGGCTTATTTTTATGACTTAAATACTAAAGTAAATTATCGTTTTAACAAAAATAATAATGTTTTTTTCTCAGCTTATTTTGGTAAAGATGTATTTGGAATAAATGATAGTTTCATAACCAAATATGGAAATGCTGTCACAAATCTTCGTTGGAATCATCTTTTCTCTGATAAACTATTTTCTAATATATCTTTAATTTATTCAGATTATTTTTATGGACTAACTCTTGATTTTGTAGGTTTTAAATGGGATTCTGGTATTACTAACATAAATTTTAAGTATGATTTTAATCATTATTTAAGAGATAACTTTAAGTTGAGTTACGGAGTAAATAATATTTACACAAGATTTAATTCTGGTGAAATACTTCCAAACAGAGAAGACTCAGGGATAGTTCCTCGTAAATTGACTGAAAAGTATGCTAATGAATTTGCTTTTTATTTAGAAGCTGATCATAATCTATCAGATAATTTTACTTTGAAGTATGGTTTTAGAATGAGTAATTTTAGTCGATTAGGACAAGATGAACTTAATACCTACTCAAATGAGACACCGGTAGTTTACAATCAACTATTTCAAAAATATGAACCAGCTGTTTCAAATGGAAAATTGGGTTATAAAAGAAGTGAGACCCTAAGTAGTTTCAATAATTTTGAGCCACGTATCTCATTTTCGTATTTGGCAAATAACAATACTTCTTTAAAGGCAAGTTATAATAGAATGGCCCAGTATTTACATTTGATATCTAATACCTCTTCCCCTGCACCTTTAGACATATGGGTTCCAAGTGGGCCCTTTATAAAACCACAGCTTCTAGACCAATATGCAGTTGGATACTTCAAAAGTATTAAACAAGGAAATTATTCCATTGAAACAGAATTATTTTATAAGGATATCAAAAACAGAATAGACTACATTAATGGTGCTAATTTAATTGCCAATAATGAAATCGAAACGGTTATTTTAAACGGAAAATCTAGAGCATACGGATTAGAGTTTATGTTTAAAAAAAGTGAAGGAAAGTTAAATGGATGGTTAGCTTATACTTTATCCAAATCAGAGCAACTTACACCCGGCAGAAATGCTAATGAGCCTGGGATTAATAATGGTAATTGGTATAATACTCCTTATGATAAAACACATGACTTATCTATAAATGCAAGTTATGAATTAAGTACAAAGTGGAAATTTAGCACCAACTTTTTATTCCAAACAGGACAGCCAACAAACTATCCTGAAGGTCAATATGAATTACAGGGTTTAAACGTTCCTATATACAATGACAACAAAAGAAATGCAGATAGACTTCCTGCATACCATAGGTTAGATATCTCAGCGACTCTAACACCTACAAAAAACTTAGAGAGAAAGTGGCAAGGAGAATGGGTTTTTGGAATATATAATGTCTACAATCGAAGAAATGCAGCATCGGTTGCATTTTCAAGAAATACAGAGACCCTTACAAACGAGGCGGTAAAAACATCAATTTTTGGTCTTATACCCTCTGTGACTTATAATTTAAAATTTTAAAAATGAGAAAAACGGCACTCATATTATTTAGTATATTTTTATTCTTTGGTTGTGAAGATGTAATAGAAATTGAGGTTCCTTCTGGTAAACCCAAGTTGGTTATTGATGCATTTTTCGAAGTTTTTTATAATCAAAATCCTATAACAGCCAATACGGTTGTTAAACTTAGAAAATCAACAGATTATTTTGAAGAACAAATACCGATTATAACTGACGCAACTGTGCTCATAAAAGATCTAACAAATAGCATTGATATTGTATTTACTGATGATGATTTAGATGGGAATTTTGAACCTATTACAAATTTTGTTCCTCAGAAAAATATTGAATATGAACTCAATGTGTTTTACGATGGTGAATTATATAAAGGAACTGCAAAAAAAATATTAACATCTGGATTTTCAGAGGTATTGCAAGGAAATGCTACACTTTTTACCGGTGAAGAAGTCGAAATAAAGGTGACTATTATGGATGACATTAACACTGAAAATTATTATTTATTTGATTTTTCAAAAAATTTATACAGTGCTAGAGAAGATCGATTTTTTAATGGTTCTAAATACAACTTTTCGTTTTTTTATCAAAAAGATGAAATTGAATTACCTTCAACTGTTACATTAAAAATGTCTGGTATAACAAAAGATTATTTAACATATTTCAGAGTGCTTTCAGAACAAAGCGGACAACGCTCCGGTGGACCTTTTCAAACTATCCCTTCTTCATTACTTGGAAATATTATTAATACTACAAATTTTGATAATTTTCCATTAGGATATTTTCATATTTCTCAAACAGATACATATAATTTAAGCTTAATAAAATGAGAGTTCCTGTTTCAACTTATTGCGGGACAAAATTAACCTCAGATATAGAACAGTGAAATATAAAAAAATCTACAATATCTCAAGACCGTGTTTTTCTTTCTGAACTTAATAAAAGTATATACCGGTGATATAAAATTATTTATCAATATAGTTGAGTGCAGCAGATCATATCGGCAACTGGTTCAATGTTATAATGATTATCAGTTATTATTGGGTCTAACCACTGGTAAATATTCTCAATAGCATCTGCTTCAATTGTAATATAAACGGTATGTGTAGGGGCTTTAACATTTATTTTAAACGCAGTTGTCCATTTCGAACCCTTTGAGGATGGTTCCCAACTGGAACTTCAGCAACTACTTTTGCTGTA
>MDSY01069007.1_pt1 | contig 16692 bp, 26 predicted proteins | sample 811131 | NCBI WGS metagenome assembly MDSY01 (sample SAMN05326643, study PRJNA326480) | marine metagenome | isolation source: seawater | place: Atlantic Ocean: South West | collected 2010
TAGAAAAGAACCTAACTTCATCTACTGCCTTTAAGTTTTCAAGGAAAAACTTTCTTTCCTCTTGGTTATGTATAGGTCTTGTCGGTCCTTTCTTTTCTCTTACCCTATCATCTGTATCAATACCAACACATACATGCCCACCTTGACTCCGTGCATAATTAAGGAGTTCTAAATGACCCCGATGAAGAAGATCAAAGGTTCCATTAACAAAAACTTTCTTAAAAATCACTACTTCCATGCAGACCAACACTCATGAATCCCTTTTTCTAGTCCAATATAATCTATTCCAAGATCATTAGAATCACCACAATAAGAATTGTCTGAATATTCTTCTTCCATTGTAATATTCACTTTATAATCATCAAGGTTATTAATTATCTCTGCAATCTCACTTAAAAGATATTTTTTCTCATAAACACAATTAACCTCTTTGGTATGAGATCGATCACCAAAATGAAGAAAGTATTTCACTATCTTGTAAAGATCATCCGCATAGATAAAATCCATTTTAATATCTTTATGGATTGTGATATCTTTTTTCTGAAGATAATTGTTTATATTAGTATGAAAGAATCTTTTAGGATCTTCATAAGGACCAAAACATCCCCATACTCTTAAATTTATACCCTTAATATGATTTAAAAATCTCTGGGCAATACAATACTTAGAAAATCCATATGGATCTGATGGTATAGGTCCTGATGAAACACCGCTATCAAAATTAATAAACAAATCAATTTTATCTACATGCTTAAAAAGATTCTCCACCATCATCATATTAGTATAAACGATTGATTTATCATCAATTACATTTCTTCCACCAAATTTTTTACCAATCATGGCGGCATGAATGATAGCTCTATAAGAATTAGATTCAAATAAAGTATCAACTTCATTTTCACATTCAAGTCTAATCTCAGAGGAAAGAGGACTTACAACTTCCCATCCATCATTACGTAAAAGGGGGACTAACTGATGACCAATGAAACCATTACCACCAGTAAAAAGAATCTTACCCTTTTTCATACTTCCACTTAGAGTCGCCTAGTAATTTCTCAAGTTCATCATCCTTGATCTCATAAAAATTCTCCTGAGCAGGGAACTTAAGATCTCGAACCTCATTCACATAATCCTTCAAAGCGGATTCAATTAACTGACCTGCTTCACAATACCTCTTAACAAACTTAGACTTAAACTCCCAGAACAATCCAATTAGATCATGCATAATAACTAACTGACCATCAACCTTATCCCCAGCACCAATACCATAAACTGGTATATCTAAACTATCTGCAATCATTTCAGAAGACTCTCTTGGCATTGCTTCAAGAAGAAGAAATGAACATCCAACCTCTTGAAGTTTACGTGCTTGATCTAAAATAATCTTTGCATCGTCAGCAGTCTTTCCTTGTACTCTATATCCACCTAACTTAGCACGGGTATGAGGAGTCAACCCAAGATGACTCATAACCATTATACCTGCATCAGAGATTGCTTTAATACGATCTACCATACAACCTTCAACCTTTACCGCATCCATTCCCGCCTGTATAAATGCACCAGCATTTCTTACAGCATCTTCATTGGAAATTTGATAAGACAAATAAGGCAAATCCCCCACGGTAAATGCCCGTTTAACACCCCTAGAAACCGCCCTCGCAGACCGAAGCATATCATCCATCGTTACAGGAATAGTGGTCTTATAACCCAACGTAGTCATCCCTAAGGAGTCTCCTACAAGAACCCAATCCACTCCTGATTTATCCGCCATCAATGCCTGTGGGTAATCATAAGCAGTAACCCCAACAGTTTTAACTTTATTCTCTTTTTGTTTACGTAACTTTAAAACAGTTACCTTGTCTTTATTGTCTGCTGGCATACTATTCTACTGGCTCCACTATCATGTTATCATAAAATTCCTCTCGCGACAAGAAAGGATACATATCTTCTAATGGAGGTGCGCTAATCGTTCCATCAGGATTCTTTCTCCCCTGCAATGTAGGAACTACCTCCTGCCATTTCTGACACATTATTTCTATAACCATAGGTTCATTATCACCAAAGATAACATCTAAAGCCGAAGATAATGAATCATAATCAGAAACTCGAATATAATTCAAATCATAAGCATCAACAACCATTGAAAGACTTGGAAATGAAACTCCACTTTCTTCATCCGTTCCTATCTCTCTACCTTCAAAGAATTTTTTCTGCGTAGTTCTAATAGAAAGATATCCACCATTATTCCATACAAATAATTTAATAGGAAGATTATGATGCTTAATAGTTTGAAGTTCTTGAATATTCATTTGTAATGACCCATCCCCAGTCACTCCAATAACACAAGGAGATCCTGCAAAAGCCGCACCAATACAAGCAGGTACAGTAAACCCCATTTCTGCTTGAGCACTTGATGTTATATACCTATTATCACCTTTGATTCCGGTTGCTTGAGAGCAAACATAATAAGCAGATCCTGCGTCAGAAATTACAACACTATCATTTGGTTTATATTTGTTAAGCTGTCCTGTAAAATCATAAAGATCTATACCTTCCTTGTCTGACTTAACTAAAGGGATAATAGGCCATTTTTCTCTCCATCCTACACACTTCTTGTGCCACTCTTCACAAGAAGAAAAACCTATATTATGAATATTATTACCCATAAAATATTTAAGGTCTTGATGGATGAACTTATCAATCCTCACAGTATTCTTTGAATGCTCTTCCCTATCAATATCAACTACTATGACCTTTGCATCTCTCGCAAAAGTCTTATAGTTATATCCAGTAGCAGGAACAGGAAGACGTGATCCCAATACCAAAAGAAGATCACAATTCTGCATAGCAAAATTACCTGCTCTAGTTCCTTTAACTCCTACCCTACCTACAAAATAAGGATCATCAGATTCAATTAAATCAACAGCATTAAAAGTAGTTACCACAGGTATTTTTATTTGACGTACATAATTCCTAAACTCATCTCTACTAATACCTGCACAATTAATACCACCACCTGCTAATATTAAAGGTCTCTGTGCCTCCTTAATAGCATCATACAAAGACAATATGGGCATTTCCTTTCCTTGTATATCCATAGGAATATCAATCCACACAGGACCAGGACGACCCGTTACAGATGCCTTTAATGCTTCCGCTACCACCTCTTCTACTTCATCTACACTCTCAATAAGTTTCGCATACTTAGTAATCGGTTTAACAACTTCAATAATTCTTGCTTCTTGAACTCCTAGATTGCGTACACCAGGTGGAGAAATCTGATTATGATTAACATTACCAGATACAAAAATAACAGGAACACTATCCTGCCATGCATCCAAAAGTCCTGTAATAGTATTAGTACCACCACACCCTGTAGTGGGACAAACTAAAGAAGGTTTACCAGTATACTTAGAATAAGCAACGGCAGCCATAGCAGATGCTTGTTCATGATGATTACAAACCGGTATTATCCACGGATGAGCAGCAATTGCATCGTTAATAAACATTGCACCCCCACCAGTAATAGTGAAGGCATGTTTAGCACCCAGGTTATAAACCTCATTAATAATATAATCAACTACTCTCATTTAGAAAAACTAGATGTAACGGTTCCTACATAATCTATCATAGGATCTGTGATAGTAGGAGAACAACCAACAAAAAATACTAAATCAAGCACCTTACATGAATTAGGATAATTCTTATAATAATCCAAATGACTATACCCAGGATGCATTAAAAGATTACCTGCAAAATAATTTCTTGTCTGTACTTTATTAGATTCTAAATGACTAGTTAATTTATTCTTAGTCTCCTTACTATCACAAATAATAGGAACCCCAAACCAACTAGTTTCTGCCTTAGACAATTCTTCTACACTACGTACACCAGGAATCTTTTCAAAAAGATCTTGAACCTTCTTCTTATTAGATCTTCTCTTCTGATGAATATCCTCAAACTTATCAATTTGAATACAACCAACTGCACCCTGAAAATCTAAAGGTTTTAAATTATATCCCATCTGGGTATAAACATACTTATGATCTATAATGCCATCATACTTTTCAATCCACTTAGAAAATCTCTTCTTACATACACCATCAGATAAAAGATTCTGTGAACCCGCACAATAACAATCTCTTCCCCACCAGGCAAGAGTACGAGCAATCTTAATTAGTTCCTCATCATCCGATGATACCATTCCCCCTTCACCAGTGCATATATGGTGAGCAGGATAAAAGGAACAAGAAGCAGCAATAGCATGGTCAGTAAGATACTCTCCACGCCATTTACTACCAAGAGAATCGCAATTATCCGCAATTAATTTTATTTTATTCCTTTCACAAATATCTAAAATTTGATCAAAATCATATGGATTTGCTAAGACAGGAGAAGAAATAACTCCACGAGTACGAAGAGAAATCTTATCTTCTATCTGACTAACATCCCAGTTAAGATCACTAAAATCAATATCAACAAAAACTGGTGTCAATCCACACTGAACAATAGGTGCAATAGTAGTAGGGAATCCTACACAAGATACAATAATTTCATCACCGTCTTGCCATCCAAATTTTTTCTTTAATGCAGCAAACATAATCAGATTAGCAGAGCTACCTGAATTTACCATTACCGAATATTTTTTATTAAACTTCTTAGAAAACTTTCTCTCAAACCTGGTCACCTCTTCTCCTGAAGGAAGCCACTTACCTGCTAAGAGAGATTTAATTGATGCAGCAAGTTCTCTATCATCCCAATAAGGACCAGAATAATATACAGGTTTACCAGGTTCCCAATCTTTATTAGCCAGATAGGGAGGAGAAACCTCTTTAAGAAGATTTGAAATTAGTTCATCCATTGGTAATTGTGTTCAAATAATCATTGACTTCTGACGATACCACAGTAGACATCCATTCGCGAAGTCCTCCTGCTTCCTTATTTAATTCTGCAGCCACACTTCCACCTGCCTGATGTAACACTTTAACATTCATTTTAGCACCATCTACAGGATCGTCAAGATACAAGCAATTGTTCTCAACATATAAATCTCTCCAACTATCCCAATGAGTTTCATCACCCCATGTATTACATAATCCATAAGATACATTAGTTCCCATAGCATCTACCACTTTAGAACTATATTTCTTTGAATGAAATAATTGATTCAATGTATCTTGCTCATCTCCCAATCCATGAAAATATGGATTAACCTCCCTCTTAATACGATCTGCTTCTTGATTTAAACTATGCCATTCATACCAAAATTCTTTTTTGTTTGCTGCCACTAAACCAGCATTAACAAAACCCTGTATGGGAATAGGAGACCCATCACCCCAAGGTTCTAAATGAGCAATTGTAATTCCTCCAGGACCACGACTTGCTTTATTGAATGAATTATTGTTACGCACCCCAATTATGTCCTCTTCACTTTCAAAAAGTTCATCCAGAGGTCCAGTAACAACTGCATCACCATCTAAATGAACTACCATATCATAATCCTCCACATAAGGAAGACAAGTTGGTGCCATCATCCATACCGGTCTCATCCAAGGACACTCGGCATAAATCTTATTGGTCATCTCAGTATTAACAATTACATGATCAATACCTGGATGAAAATATTGAACTGAATTAACTAATTTTTCAAGTCCAATCAAATCAACATAATCATCAGTACACCACGTAGAAATAAGAATCTTCTTAGACATCAAACTTTTCCCCCACAACAATAAATGAATGATTTAAATCTCTTTGACTACTAAACACAGTCCAATACCCATTATCTTTCATAAAATCCACTATCATTTCTGGATAGAATGCATGTTTATGCTTTCTATTGTTCCAAGGTCTCCAATACTTCTGATCATAATGAGGGAGATAAAGGAAAAGAGTTCCTCCATTACGGATTTTTTGAGTCCAATAAAGTAAAGTCTCTACCCAATCATCTACATGCTCTAAACAATGACTTGAAAAAATATAATCTACCTCACCCTCAGGTAAATTATTAGCATCCCATGAGTCATCAAAACTCAAATCAATCGGAATAGAACCAGGGAAAGACCACTCAGTCTTCATACATCCAATATCATATCCCTTACCTTCACAAAAATGTTTAGCATAAGGAATAGCAAACTGAGATGCATTTCCTATACTCTGAAAGTGGGGGTACTTATCCCCTTTATAATCTAAGACCTGCATAACATTGTGTGTGGTTTTTTAAAGAGATAATCAATCTCTGTTTTATTCTTTTCATCATGAGCATATATCACATACTCATCATAAGAAGTATCAATAACATCAATTATATAATTGATTGCTGTATTAACTGTATGAATCTTCGTTGCCTTTTCTAATACCTTACACCAATCAAATAGTGTAAATCCATCAAGAATTTGTAACTCAACCACTGGTAAATCAAATTGATTCTTAGATAAGAATTTACTATCTCTAATATCAGTGTTGTAAAGGTTACTGATGAAGACATATTCATCATCATCTTTTAATCCCAAAACATTATAGTATAATTCATCTTCTTTATCAAGGTTCCTCCTAAAAATAAAGTATTCTCTCCAATCATCATGCTCCATATTAAGCATAGAATATTTGGAAGTCATAATCTTTCCATCATTATGTGTCATATCTGCGGTTGCAGGGCATATATAAGCACCATTATCTTCTATCACCCATCCTGCAGCCTTATCATAGATATCCTTACCTGGAAAATCATCTTCCGTAGTTGGAAAAGAAATACCATAACCCTTAATATAATCCCCAATCCATGCAATATCCGGTCTTAATGGCCATATAACATCAAATCCATGATGTACCATATAATGAGCGATCTTTTGACAGAAAAAAACATCTCCTATCCCTGCTGGTTGTTTAATTATACAAGGTTTCATTTTCCCCAAGGTGATAATCTTTCCAAATATCCTTCGCCATAAACACTAGTTCCAACATTACCATCAACAAATGGAGAAAGAGGTCTATTGTTCCTAACAAATACAGAATCACCCCACCCTTCTCTCTGATAAGACGGAGACATCTCTCTCAATTTAAATCCTCTTTCACTCAACCATTCCACAATAGTCTGATGGGGTGCTCCACTCAGGTGCCTATCATTCACCGAAGTTTCCATATCAATCACATTAATATACTCCAGATCATCTTCAAATCCTCTAAGAATATCTAACTCAGCACCCTCCACATCAATGTTAAGAAAATCATAATTATTCAAATCAATATCCTGTTCTCTTATTAACGTAGATAAAGTTTTGGTCTGCACCTTGATACTAGTATTCTTATTCCAGTGTGGAGGTCCTTTATAAAGACTAGATCCCTCTCCAGCAAAATAAAAATCCCTTACCTCACCATCTTTATCCGACAAAAATTCATTAAAACATTTAAATCCAAACTTATCTGCTATAGGTTTAGACATTTCAGAATAAACCTGAGGATTTGCTTCAACCCCAATAACATTATCACCAACTAGTTTAGTATAACATCCATATTCTATAAAATCCCACATCCCACAATGGATAATTCCTTTCGGAGAGTGGTTAATTCTTTCAAATATACCTTTATGTTCTGCCGTGGGATGATCCCAAATTGCATATCCAGTTTCCTTATTCCATGATGCATAAGGTCCTAACATACTCATTTCAATTTCCTCCTATGGAATAATCAAATTCAATACATTCCTATCATATGTAGATAGGCATAAATCAATGATATTTTTAGCATGAGGATCTCCCTCAAAAGTAATACTCTCAATATCATTTGTTCGTTCTTTATCTACCATCCCACTATCATCCACGTCAGGGTAAAAAATAATTTTTCTAAAATCAAAATACTTCAAAGCATCAAATATTCCAGATCGTTGGCCAATAGTTATTAAGTTTTCATGTTCAATGATAAAATTAAAAAGATCTTGAAGATTTGGTTTATCTAACTTCTCAGTCCCAACAAAGATCTTTTCCTTCTTATACACATCTAATTTATTAGTAGAGTTAACATAAATTTTATATCCTTTCTCTTTAAGATGGGAAACAATATCTTCCCAAAAAGAATCGGGAAACTGATAACTATCTCCTCTCTCTGGAAATAAAATACAAGTCTTTTCTTTAATAGTTCTATCTTTCTTACCAAAACTTTCAATGGCATGATATATTCCAGAAGAATAAAGATTATTAAGAAGATGCCAATATCTAGGAGCCATATGAACAACCTTCAACTTACCAATATCATGAGCCCAACGAGAACTTCCACTTCCCCCCTGAGCCATAAATACGTCCCGCAAATCAAATCCATTTAAAGACATTGCAACTTCTTCCTGAGGTATAGGATACCCATCCTGAAGGGGATAGATATCTATCTGATTGCATTTAGGAGAAGGAATCTGAGGAACAAAATTCTCTAATACAAATTTTATAGCATTAAAATTTCTAGGTGGACATAAAATTTTATAAGGTACTGGAGACTGTCCTTCTAAAAAAAGAACTTGATTCATAGCATCTCCCATTCCCCATGCCAATAAATACCAATTCTCCTCAGAGAATTTAGATTTATCAATCTCATCACAACTAGCTAAAATATTGTACGTTATTCCCATAATATTCCCTCCAACACATCAAAAGTTTCTTTAGTAGTCTTGGTAAGAGTATTTCGACATTTATAGATGCTTCTATTAAAATAAATCTCCAAATCATCCTTACGATCATTTCCATTATGCTGAGATATTATTACCTTATTAGCATTCAATATATTCTGATTATGCATTGCGGAATACATAAATGGACCATTAGACCTTCCTACTATAATATCACAATATAAACTCATATATGAATTATGAAGAATATCACATTCCTTTTCTCCAAAAAGAGAAGGAGTATAGAATAAATTATTATCAACAATTAATTTAGTATCAATATCTTCTTCATTAGTATAAAGAAAATCATAATCAGAAAATATATTGGCAACTCTCACCATATAACTTCTATAATCCTGATTATCTGTCTGTCCAGATCTACTCTTTTGATTAAAAATAAGAACCCTCTTTCTATTCCTTCTACCAAAAGCATGAATTAGTTGTTTAGATTCACTATCCAAATTAAAATTATAATCAACCCCCAAGTCAGAAGGTATTTCTATATCAAATCCATGCTTCTTATAAATCTTCTCCCAATAAAATTCTTGAACAGAAAAATGATCCACTAAGGGATAATCATCTGCTGCAACCCACTCACTATATTCCTTATTACACATCCAAGTAGGAATGATAATGTCCCCAGAGACCACATCAGTTAAAGAAAGACCATCTACACCTCCAATTAAACTTTCATCAAAGATGGTTCCTGTACCATGATGATATTGATAGTATTCATTTTCAGGATACTTATCAATTAATAATTTAATAAAAGGAAGATTTAATAAAAGATCTCCTATATGTCCTTCATTGTAAAAACAAACCTTCATAGTCCCTCATTCCTGTCTATATTAAAAGAATAAGCAGTATCAATACCACCATCCCAAGGTTTACGATCATTGATCAAAATTCTCTCACCTCTAGGAGTATCATAGATAATTTTATCATATCTTATACCATTTTCAGCGAGACATCTCTCAGCAATACCTTTGAACTCAGAGAATCTTGCACTAATAATTAGCACATAATCATCAGGTCTAATATTCTTCTCAAAAAACTCTTTAACCCCAGGTAAAATAGTATCTTCCCCAGTCTTATATCCATTATGGACAACAAGAGTTCCATCTAAATCAAGAATCCACCCCTTAGGTAGATCATCTAAAGGAAAATCAGGTAAATGCACGAGTACTCCAAATGTAGGTTCCCATATAAAAGGAGAAGAGGGCAGCCTCTATATCCTCCTTTACATATCCAGTAAGAGATAACCAAAGATTAGCATGAATTAAATCCATTTCTCTCTGGGTCATACCAGACCGTTCTAATATCATATCACCATACTCTTCATAACCATTACTCTCAATCTCTAACTCAACCTCAGGAATATTTTTAATACTAACCTTAAATTTCTTGGAATTCATTGAATCATAATTACCCACAGCAGAATAATATAACTTGGCCCAATCATATCTTCTATCACCATAGATCTTTGTCTTACCAAAACTTCCACGAGGATCTATCAACCATATATTATTATCTTTATCTACCAAACTATTACTAAAGGATGGATCCCCATGAATTACATTATACTCATCTACTTCTACAATACCACTAATCGTATCCTCAAAGACTGAAAGATTACGAATAGGGTTTTGACAATACTCGCCATTAATTCTTATTACAGGTTCATTCAAATACCTTAAAAGAGGTGCTACTTCATCTACTCTATGCCATGCCTTGGTGAAATAAACACTCATACATTCACCAGAATAATCCCCTTTTTGAGCACCTAACTTATGCAAAGCATCAAAGGTATCACAATAATTATGAATGATGGTTGATTTATTATCACTTATCTCCCATGCATGTTTCCCTTCTATCCTTTCCATTACTAATGGGTCATTAGAATAAATCTTTGGTATTCTATCAAAATCACCATTCACAAATTTATACCAATCCCTTTCATTCTTATGAACATTTTTATACTCAGGAACTATACACTTTTTATATACACATTCATCTACAATCTTAACTTCATTAAAAAATCTATGGGTTATTTTCTTAGATATTATCTCTTCATACTTTTCCTTCTCACCAACCTCAAAACATCCATCCAAATAAAAACTATCAATATTTTCATTCAAATATTCATCACATAAAAATCCTCTTACTAATGACTTATCTACATTAATCTTATCAAACTTAGACTTATCTCTAAAAACAAAGAATCCAGCAACCCCACACTCAGTAGAAGACTTATTTACAAACCTATTATATTCTTCAAGTCTCCACCTACATTTAAAGGTATTAGAAAGACCAACCATCAAATGAGTCTTATAAGTAACATCAACCATTTCAAATTTCTGTTCTTTCTCAAAGAAAAGATCTGCCCAAGTTAAGATGAAAGGTTCATTATCAGGTATAAAACTAACTGCTTTTTTAAGTCCACCCGCAGTTCCAGGCTCTTGTGTATGAACTATCCAATAATTATGTCTATTGTAAAATAATTTTAAATATTTTTCTAAAACATCTGAAAGATGATCTGCAATAATAATAACTTCTTTATCTTTATACACCTCCAACATCCTAATGATCATAGGAACATCATTGATAGGAACCAGACACTTAGGTCTGTTCTGTGCATAGCGTCCTAAGCGAGTACCCTTTCCACCTGCTTGGACAATCACATACTTAACATCATCATTAGTAATCATATCTTTGTTTTACCTATGCTACCTCCAGGATGGTTCTGGACAAATTGCTCAAGAGTAAGTTGCTTACGATTAGATATTTCACATGCAACTGACTGTAAGAATACAGTAAAAACTGCAATAGAGCAAGTAGGAACAATATTAAGATGATCTGCTTCTTTGTCTACTTGTAAATTAATATCCAAATAAGAATAATCTAATGATTTATTTCCTGGATTAGAATGAATTGAAATTATTTTACAATCTTTATGCTGTACATGTTCTAAAAAATGAATTAATTCTTCAGTGTTACCACTCTTCGATACTGCAATAAGAATATCATCTTTATTAATAACTCCCATATCTCCATGAACACTATCAACAGCATCTATGAAGAAACAAGACAGACCAATAGAAGAAAACGTTGATGTTGCCTTTGCTGCAACATGACCATTCTTACCTATCCCAGTAAAAAATATTTTTCCCTTACAGTCAATAAGATCATCTACAATTTTATATGCTTGAACTACATCTAAAGATTGTAGAGATTGATTAATAATATCAATATGAGTTTGATAATATGATGTTATACTCATTTCTTATTAATTTGCTCAGAGATCCAAATATAAGTCTTACGTATACCTTCCTCCAGAGTCTGCTTATAATCCCATCCTAATTTCTCACGAATCAAATCATTATTAGAATTACGTCCACGTACACCAAGTGGACCCTCAATATGATTCTTACTAATATTCTTACCAGAAACCTTGGCAGCAGTATCTACCAATTGGTTAATGGTAACCATTTCTTCCGATCCAATATTAACGGGTCCGAGAAAGTCTGAGTCCATAAGTCTTCTGGTTGCTTCAATGCACTCATCGATGTAGAGGAAGGATCTTGTTTGCTCTCCATCTCCCCATACCTCAATCGTATCGGTATCTTCCGCATACGCAATCTTTCTGCATATTGCTGCTGGAGCTTTCTCTCTACCACCCTCCCAAGTTCCTTCTGGTCCGAAGATATTGTGATAACGGGCAACCCTAACAGGAATGCCATGATTACGATTGTAAGCCAGGTACAATCTCTCTGAAAAAAGTTTCTCCCATCCATATTCTGAATCTGGTGCTGCTGGGTATGCGGAATCTTCACGACAATTAGGATCGTCGGGGTCAAGTTGATTATGCTCTGGATACATGCAAGCAGAACCAGAATAAAATATCTTAGTTGGATGATGTAATGTAGGTCTATTACATTCTGTCCAATCTTTTTCTACTCCATCAAAAGTATCATTCAATAATCTTTGCTGCTCTAATACATTAAGATTAATAGTAACGGAATTCTGCATGATCTCTGCATCATTCTCACCAGTAAATACAAATCCTGCTCCACCCATATCAGCAGCAAACTGATAGATCTCATGGAATGGTAAGATATGTTTGTAAGGAACTTCATTATAGAAGTTACCTTGTTCTCCCTTATATTGAATTACTCTCCGAACAAAATCTACATCACGTAAATCACCTTGAACAAATTCATTTGCTTCTGTCTCAGTAAACTCTGGATATTTAAGGTCTACCCCTCTCACCCAATAACCTTCTTTTCTTAGCCTTTTAACCATATGACTTCCTATGAAGCCACCTGCACCCAATACCAGTGCAGTTTTTTGAGAGCAACTCATGTTAAACGTTATCTATAGTAATTATTATACAAAAAAAGGAGATTATAGTCAACCTCCCTTAATGATTATACAAAATCAGCAAATAACTTAGGCCATTCTCTTCTAAATCTTTCTACCAATCTATCTACTTTTTCAGAAGGATGTTCATGTTCCAGAGTATGGTCATAAACTTCTTGTAATTGTGTGGATAATTTTAAGACCTGCTCTTCTAGTCTTTTAAGTCTTACTTCCACTTCGTTGTCATACTGGGACATATATGCACCAGAATCAGACTTTTTTCTAGTTGCCATGATTAATTAAGGGTAACGTAATTTTATTTAGAAACTTTTAGGGTGTGTTGTAACATCACCATGTATCTCACCAATATCATCTATGTGAGCATGGTCAATTGCTTCAATATGTCCATGATCAATGCTGATATGAACATTGCTCTCTAGGATCTTAGCAATCCTTTCAAGAGCATCAGCAATTCTATCAGCAGGTGTTTCAATATTATTATTCATAATTTTTCCTGTAGCAAGGGACACCTTCTGGGTCTAACCATTTAGTGTACTCAAAGTCTTCAATAGCAGTGGTAAATTGCATACCATTATCACATAGATACATGTCTTTATATCTCTTGGTATAATAATCCTGCTTTTGAATACGAAAATCAGGGAACCCATTTTCTAGAGTTCCCGTCTCTACATAACGGTAAGGATACCGTTCCATAATCACATTCATACAACCTCCACAAGATCTTGTCTAACACATTCGATTACTAATTCATAATCTCTTTCTGGATCTTCTCCATCCAATAGAACTTCATTCTGATAATAACGTTTTAATTTCTTATAAAGTTTTGGATTGTTTACATCCAAATAAATTTCTTTATTTGCTGCTGCACGTAGTGTGCTTAAATCTTTACTGAACTTTGAAGTTAGCGTCATTGCTTTGATAGGTTGACTTTAAGATTATAGAGGACAAAATAAAGTAAGTCAAGGAGCGTCATTATTTGTAATACGATAAGTGTATTCATCAGATGAAACTAAGACAGCACTGACTTCACCGTCAGTAACAGCAATCTTTTCACCTTTTTGCACTCGTCTGATAATCCCATCAGGATCATCAACGAACTCTTTAATGGTTAGGGTTTTCATTCCTTAATACTCGCTGCATAATCTATATCAAATTGCTGCAATCCTTTGTCTGTGAGAATATGCTTGTACATTTTCTCAAATATTGCTGGAGGCATAGTTACAATATCTGCACCATCTTCATAACAGCGAGCAACACTATGAACATCCCTTAAAGATGCAGCAAGAACTTCGGTTTTGATATTGTGTTTCTTATATAAAGAAGCAATCTCTCTAACTACTGCCACCCCATCAAAAGAATTATCTTCCACCCTACCAACAAAAGGTGAGATATATGTTGCACCTGCTCTTGCAGCAAGAATTGCCTGAGCAGCACTAAAGATAAGTGTTACATTAACTCTAATCCCTTCTGCAACTAATTCCTTACATGCAATAAGTCCCTCTACAGTACAAGGAACTTTAATAGTAGCCATCTTACCAAACTTCTTATAGAGTCTCTTACCCTCAGAAATCATATTTTCTTTGCTACCAATCACTTCCATACTAAGATCGGTAACACCAATTTCTTTAAACTCCTGGTATACATTTTCATGATTTTTACCACTTTTCCTAATTAACGTTGGATTAGTAGTAAGACCATCAATCAATCCAGTTTTATAATGTTGACGCACGACATCTGTTTCAGCAGTGTCTAGAAAAATTTTCATGTGTGTAATCTAAGTAATGTATATAGTCAGCCTTTCCATATCATGTCAGGCATTTGTTGTGGACCAGGCTTAAGCATGAATAATACTATAGCATACCCTATAAACCATATGATATTTGCTATCCATGCATTCTTATATAAAAACTTTCTTACTGTCATAGCAATGAAAATATTACCTTCATTTTCACTTTGAGTACGCCTAAGTACCTGCTCTACAATAACAGCAATAATCGTTCCTATTACTAATGGATAAAAAAGGAGGTTCGCAACCCCCATAATAAACAAAATAAAATTCATCGTTTTACGTCGTGAGCGCAGCCATCTCCATTATAGTTATCACTATTATAATACCCTCCTTTAGTTCCAAAGTAAAGGGTTGTTATTACAAAAGGTATAGATACCCATATTAAAAAGTCTGCTAGTATCATCTTCTTACTACTAAATCTCCATCTTCATCTTCATCATCATCTTCTCCAAGATCTTCCAACTTTTCTTTTAATGTTCTTATCCGTGCCTGGAGTTCTCCATACTCTTCCAAATCACAACTAACAGGATCAATCTTTGCTACAAGTAACTGATCACCATCTTTAATCTCAGCAACTTCCGGATGTCTTCTTCTTGTAGAGGAGCGATTAATATCAGTAAGATTCTTCCACATCAAAGCAAACGCTGCTCCACCTAATATTACAGAAAATATTAAGAAGAAAAAGGGTGCAAGATAATCCACTAAATCCCTGGTAGTTTATTACTTATGTAGGGAATAACATCCCTCTCAACCAATTCAACGATCTTATCAACTATACTTATATCTATATCTAAGAATGGGGGAATGATACCAAGTAGTCTCAATGTCCCATCCAAAAATAATGCAAGACACAACCCACCAAGAATCATACTGATAATAGTTGCATTCCTATTATGCTTACGCATAGATTCTTCATCAATTGCACGTGCCTCATCAACAGCCGATTTAATAAGAGCATCTACTTCCTTCTTTGTGTAAATGTCTCCTAAAATTGGAATATCATGTAAATCTGGTGGCATTAGGGGGATCCTTTATATCAATGTCCAAAGGTTCTCTAACCTTATTGTATATATCTTCTGGGTTCTTATGTTTAGACAGATATTGGCAAGCCTTAATATAGACTTCATCATCCGTTTTACCAGTGTTCTCATAAATCTTTTTTGTCTTCACCATATTTTCATAAAGTTTAGAATCGGTAATGTAATTATCCATAGTTGAAACTGAATTCTACAGTGGATAGAGATTATATTTAGCGTATCTCAAAATCTAATTTACGAACTTTTCTTTTACGCCGTTCTTCTTGAAAATTTAAATCTTGTGGCGAAAGAACATTAGTATCTTTAAATTCTGGTGTTGTAGATTGTATCATAACTACTTTAGATAAGTCAACCGCTGTTATTGAATCTCCTTTAACGGTTGTCATATTAGGACAGCCACAGCTTTTTGCCTGTGTGTCGTGACCACTAATTTCAGTTTTACAATCTTTGCATCTTACTACTAACATTTCTTTTCATCCTGAATAATCTCTATTCACTACTAATATTTATAAAAATTAACAGTTTCTTTGAGTCCTTCATCAAAATCTTTTTTAGGTTTCCACCCTGTTCGATGAGTAAGTTTAGAGAAATCTGTACCATACCTTTGATCCTGTCCTGGACGATCATTCGATACTCCAATCAAACTATGAGGCTTATCTAGAATATCTAAAATCTTTTTAGTGATAGTTATATTTGGAAGTTCACATCCAGATGCAACATTAAATTTTTCGTTAATAATATTCTGCTGATCTAAAGTCCAAATAGCATCACAATGATCATCAACATGAATCCAATCTCTAATTTGCTGACCTCCACCATACATATAGGTTACTCTA
>MDSY01032203.1_pt1 | contig 16679 bp, 13 predicted proteins | sample 811131 | NCBI WGS metagenome assembly MDSY01 (sample SAMN05326643, study PRJNA326480) | marine metagenome | isolation source: seawater | place: Atlantic Ocean: South West | collected 2010
TCCCCCATTATTGACCTGACTCTCGGGCAGTGTCAGTGCGCCCGCTGGGCGCTGGCCGGTCAATGCTTGCGTAGCATTGGGAGTCTGGGCAGTGGACGAACCTGATGGGTTGGCAGTCCTCGGTGTTAGCGTCAACCCCCTAATGATCGCCTGCTCGCCGAATGATTAATGGTCGCGATGGTTTGTATCCGCTCAATGGTCGACTCAATCGTGAGGGGTAATGCCCCGGTAAGGTATTCGGAAATGGCGGCTGAGGAGTCATAAAATTTGGGGGAGTACTTGGCTTAAGGTCGCCGGTTAGATTGACGGTCGCCGCGGAACTCCGCAAAGTACGGAGAAGGACACCAATACCAGAGAGGGGCATTTTTATCATGACCGACATGTTTGATCTTAGCGGCAGGGTTGCAGTTATTACGGGTGGATCGCGAGGTATCGGGCGGATGATCGCCGAGGAGTTTGTACGACGTGGCGTGCGCACCTATATCACCTCACGAAAGGCGCAACCATGCTTACAAACGGCACAAGAATTATCAGAATTAGGCGAGTGTATTGCCCTTCCTTATGATCTTTCGACGATGGATGGTATTGATGCGTTCGTCGCTGAGGTTGCGAATCGAGAAACTCAGCTCGACATTCTTATCAATAATGCGGGCGCCGCGTGGACGGCTCCATTTGATGAGTTCCCAGAAAGCGGCTGGGACAAAGTTATGAATATCAACCTCAAGTCAGTATTTTTTCTAACCCAACAATTGGCGCCACTGTTGCGTGCTGGCGCTAGTCCAGAACAACCGGCGAAGGTGATCAACATCGCCTCCACAGATGGACTTAAAATCCCGCGTCTCGAAACCTATTCCTATGCCAGCAGCAAGGCGGGTTTGATTCAATTGACGCGGTTAATGGGCAGAACGCTGGTAGCCGATGATATTTTGGTGAATGCGATTGCTCCGGGAGCGTTCGCTAGTGACATGAATATTGCAGCGCGAGATCAACCCGATATGATCTCAGAAAGAATCCCCGCCAAGCGGATTGGTCAACCTGATGATATTGCTGGTACCGCAGTGTATATGAGCTCGCGCGCGGGCAATTATCTGGTAGGTGCGACAATTTCTCTCGATGGAGGCATTGTCAATTCGCTGTAGTGGCCGGTTGCGGCGCCGGCAAGCACCGACGTCGCAGGCTCTGCTGGTGACTGTGTGATCGTGCGATGTGCGTAGTCTGTTTGAGCAGGGTCTGGGCGACGTCTATCGTCGACTGTCACATCACACGATGATAGCTGGGTGTTGAGTTGAAAAGTCTTGATCGGTGGGGCCAATGTCGAGGATTCAGCGAACCACTGGTGCATTTGAACGGTTGGATTGAATGTTCCATACATTGATTGGGGGGCAGACTAGCAGCTGCCATGGCGTGAATTTAACGTAGATTTTACCGCTGCGGGTTTAAAGTAGGGTCGGATGAAGCCATGTTTTAGCATCATTGGATTGGGCGAAGTGCTGTGGGATCTTTTTCCAGATGGCGCCCGTTTTGGCGGCGCGCCGGCCAATGTGGCCTGCGCTGCGGCCAGTTTATTGGGCGCTACGGGCGCCGTGACGTTGGTCAGCGCCTTGGGCGATGATCGGCGTGGACGTGAGGCCATCGGTTTTTTACGGCAACGACAGGTCGACGTCTCCGCGCTGCAAATAGCTGGCGCTCCCACCGGCACTGTCACCGTCCAGCTAGACGATTCAGGTCATGCGTTGTTCAATATTTCTGACAATGTTGCGTGGGATCATATTGTTTGGTCTGAAAAATGGAGCGATCTCGCCGCTAACGCTGATGCCATATGCTTTGGTAGTCTAGCTCAACGTGGTGATACTTCTCGCCAAACCATTCAGAAATTTATCAACGCTACCCCAGCGAGTACGTTTAAGGTCTTTGATATGAATCTCAGAGCGCCTTTTTACGCGCCTGACACTCTGATTCAATCACTCGAATTGGCCAATGTCTTAAAGTTGAATGACCAAGAATTGTGCGTTATCGCCAATATCCTCTCACTGTCGGGGGAGACTATCGATATATTGAAAAGCCTCCAAGATGACTATCAAATCAGCAGTATTGCACTGACACAAGGCGCAGCGGGCGCGATGTTGCTGCGCCACAGTGAAACCGTCCGTGTGCCCAGTGTGCCGACAACGGTGGTGGATACGGTGGGTGCGGGAGATGCCTTTACCGCCGCATTGATGATCGGCTTGCTAAATGAACAACCTCTCAAAGAAATCGCGCATTTTGCCACTGGGGTGTCGTCCTATGTCTGTTCACAGCGAGGCGCTACCCCAAGCTTGCCTGATTGGATCAGGCGATAGTGGGGCTGGCCTATCGACACTGTTGATTTGCAGACAAATGTCTACATCACCGTCAGGTATCCTTTTGATGAGGTATCAACGTGTAAAGATTATTTGGCAGCAGCAGAGCAAAAATGACGCATAGCCTGCGAGCGTTGTTGGATCTGCTCAGGCGGTTAGCTTTAACAGCAGTCAGCCGTGTGATTGATTCTGCGGGTTCAGGTGTGGCATGCCGCTGGATTTAAGACGCCACTTTGATTGATCACTGCGCAGAGTTTGACGGTATCGCAGGCGACGATCGTGAAGCAGCCACAGTTGCAATATTTAACCACTACTCGGTGCGCCTGGTAGGGTGATTTGGGGGAAATCAAGCGCAATACCGACGGATGATTTTTTCGATGCTTCACAAGTCTGCTACCATCGGGAAAAATTATGTAACAGGTAGAGTCCACGAATGCATAGGAGTTAGTAATGGAGCTTAATGGAAAAGTCGGCATCATCACCGGGGGGGTCGGCGGTATCGGTCAGGCGATGGCTAAAAAGTTTTTGTTGCAGGGTGCTCGAGCAATAGTTTTAGCGGATCTCGATGAGGCACGGTTGAAGGCTTCGGCATCGGAGATAGGCTGCGATTGGAGGACGTGTGACGTGACAGATGAGAAACAGGTGCGATCATTGATTGAATATACGCTCCGCGAATATGGCTGTGTGGATCTTTACTGTTCGAATGCCGGAGCCAGCGGATCGCAATCTGGCGCACTGACAGATGCCGCGAATGATGTCTGGTATCAGCAGTGGGATCTGCATGTGATGGCCCATGTGTATGCGACACGCGCGCTGTTGCCAAGCATGATTAAGCGCGGCAGCGGGTATTTCTTAATCACTGCCTCGGCCGCTGGTCTCCTAGCAGCGCTTGGCTCGGGTGCTTATTCAGTGACTAAAGCGGCGGCTGTAAAGCTGGCTGAAATGCTCGCGATAAACCATGGTGACGAGGGTATTAAGGCCTCTGTGCTCTGTCCTCAAGGGGTCAACACGGCAATGGCGCCAAAAAGTCTAGGTGACGGTCAGACAGATGGTATTTTGGAACCGGAGGTAGTTGCAGACGTGGTTGTCGAGAGTTTGCGTGCAGAGACGTTTCACGTGTTACCCCATCCTGAAGTTGAGGACTATGTGCGCCGAAAAGGAGACGATATCGATCGATGGATCTCAGGAATGCAACGTCTTCGGCGTCGATCGTGATACGGCTATTTTGTGAGTTCTTCGGCCGCCGACATGACCTATGATGACACCCTTTAAATTCCGTGCACACGAGGACGTTTTGAGTGGCGTATGGGTTAGGATAGACCCTTTTTTTTGGGGGAAATACTGTCCTTGTTAGTGAGTTTAATACCTTTTTCCTGAAGATTTTCTGATAATGTTTCGCGTGAGTTTTTGCGAGTAATTACAGAGGTGTTCAACGTGCAAGATTTACATCATTTTCGAGATAAAACGCGTGGATGGCTAAAAGAAAACTGTCCGCAAAGCATGCGAAAACCCATGCTGGAAAAAGATAAGTGCTGGGGCGGGAGGAATTTTGTTTTCCAAAGTGACGATCAAGCACTGTGGCTAGAGCGGATGAGTGCAGTCGGTTGGACTGCCCCCGCATGGCCAAAATCATACGGCGGTGGCGGTCTTAATCCGGACCAAGTGAAAATACTGCGTGAAGAAATGATGGCCATTAAGGCGCGCGCTCCGCTGAGTAGCATGGGAATCGGAATGATTGGCCCTGCGCTGCTAAAGTTTGGTTCTGAGACACTCAAGCAACAGCATTTGCGGCCGATGGTTCGGGGCGAGATTCGATGGTGCCAAGGTTACAGTGAACCCAACTTTGGGTCTGACCTTGCCGGATTACAAACCAAAGCCGATGATTATGGCGATTATTTTCTGGTTAACGGCCAAAAAGTTTGGACATCCTATGCCGACGAAGCCGATTGGATGTTTGCCTTGGTGAGGACGGATACGGAGGTCGGTAAACATTCAGGGATTAGTCTGGTGTTGTTTGATATGACATCCCCCGGGGTTGAGGTGCGCCCGATAAAACTGATCTCAGGGACCTCGCAATTTTCTGAGACGTTTTTGGACGATGTTCGGGTTGCCAAAGACCAGGTCGTAGGGGATATCAATAACGGCTGGATCGTCGCCAAGTACCTTCTGACGCATGAGCGTGAGTCAATCGGCGGGATCGGCGGCGTTACTGGGCAGCGCTCACTTGGCGCCGAAGCGATTGAGGCCGTTGGTCTCAAAGCAGGGCGCCTCGACGATGAGGTCCTGAGGAGTGAAATCGCGGCATGGGAAGTGGACTTTAGGTGCCATCAATTAACCACTGAACGGGTAAAAGACGAAATCGCCAGCTTCGGAGTTGGCAACACCTCGGCGATGCTCAAATATTCTGGAACTGAGCTCAACAAACGACGGCACGAACTGTCGATTGCGCTGCAGGGTATGGCTGCGTTGGAATGGAATGAGGCATCGCCATCGCGCACTTGGTTGCGATCGAAAGGAAATTCTATTGAAGGCGGCACCTCCGAAGTGCAGCTTAATATTATAGCTAAACGTATTTTGGGGATGGGTTGAGCATGCACTTGGTTCTAAACGAAGACGAACAAATGGTCCGCACCTCTTGTGCTGACTTCCTCGCCGAGCAAGCAGGCCCCGACCTCTTGCGACAACTACGCGACAGTGATGATCCCACCGGTTATTCGGGCGAACTCTGGGATAAAATGATTGAGCTGGGTTGGGCTGGTGTCTTAATCGACGAAAGTTTTGGTGGTCTCGGTTTTAGCCATGCTGGTATGGGACAGATCAGTGAGTATGCCGGGAGTACGCTGGCGAGTTCGCCTTTGTTTTCAACCGCGATTGTCGGCGCATCTGTGGTTGCCTTGGCGGGCAGTAAAAACCACAAAGAGAGCCTGTTGCCTGCCATTGCAAGCGGAGAATTGAGATTGGCATTGGCAATCGATGAATCATCTCGGCACGATCCACAGAGGGTGGCAATGACGGCGAACCCGAGCGAAAGCGGTTATACATTAAATGGCCAAAAAACCTTCGTTGTTGACGGGCATGTAGCCGACCGTTTAATCGTCGCGGCCAGAACCTCGGGGCAATCGGGAGAGTCTCAGGGAATCACCTTGTTTTTGGTGCCCTGTGATGCTGAGGGTATCGAAATCACTCGCTCGATTATGGTGGATAGCCGCAATGCGGCCGAAATTGTATGCAAAGATGTGCATGTGGATCAGGCTGCGATCCTTGGCTCGATGGATGAGGGAATGACGATACTCGCCGCGGTGTTGGACATTGGTAATGCGCATCTGTCGTCCGAATTACTCGGCATTGCTGTGGCGTGTTTCGATCGAACGCTGGCTTATTTAAAAGAACGAACACAGTTCGGTGTAAAACTTGCTAGCTTTCAGGCGTTGCAGCACCGCGCGGCAACGCTTTGGATTGAGATTGAGTTGTGCAAATCTATTGTTCTAAAGGCTTTGCGTGCTTTGGATGCCTCTTCACCTGATGCGCCGCTACTGGTAAGTATGGCCAAAGTGAAAACCTGCAAAATTGCAGAGTTGGCGACTAATGAGGCGGTTCAGATGCATGGTGGTATCGGCATGACCGATGAATATGATATTGGTTTTTTTATGAAGCGCGCTCGTGTCGTGCAAGCACTGTTGGGTGACCAGCGTTATCATTTGAATCGATGCGCCCAGTTTTCAGGGTATTAAACGGAGGAAATCATGGCCACCTATGATGCTCTAGGTCTTTTGCCCGACGGGGCACCAGGCCCGTGGGGGGATCCAGTATCAATCCGCTATGATCAGCGTGATGTGCTCCTTTACGCCGTAGGCGTAGGTGTCACGGATTTACGCTATGTCTATGAAGGACACCCTGAGTTTAGTGTGTTCCCCACGTTTCCAATTCGCTGGGGTTCGATAGGTGCACCTATCGACGACACTTTTGTCCCGCGATCGCCGCTTCCGCTGATGATCGATGCCGAACGCTATTTAAGCATAGAAAGGCCGCTGCCATTAAGCGGCGTCGTTTTGGTGCAGTCGCGAGTCATTGGTGTGCACTCTCGAGGTCAAGGAAATGGCTTTGTAGAGTTTGAAACCACGGTGAGCGATGCAGAGAAAAATGTGTGCGTGCGAATGGTCAATGGATCGTTCAGGCGCGGCGTGGTTTCTCTCGGCGATATTGAGCCCTTCGTCGGTTCTGGGGCCACTTACTCTACCAAAATTGAATTGCCAAATTCGCCACCGGATGTGGTGGCGAAGACCACCATCGCAAAAAATCAGGCGCATATCTACAGGCTTTCGGGTGATTACAACCCGTTACACATAGACTCAGACGCCGCGCAGTTTGGTGGCTTCGATACGCCGATTTTACATGGATTATGTACCTTTGGTCATTGCGCTGACCTGCTTCTTGAGGCGTTTTGTGACCGCGACAGCCAACGCTTTGATAAGATCAAAATGCGATTTTCGGCTCCGGTTTATCCGGGTGACACCGTGCAACTGCGCGCTTGGTATGACGGCGATTGCCGGGTACTGTTCGAGATGTGCGTTGACAATGTCACTGTGGTATCGAATGCCTATTTTGAATACCATGCAGGCTGATTGTTGGCGTATAAAAATTAAATGAAAGGCCTGTGCAATCGTTCAGAGGCGCATTTTGTGGGCTCATGCGCTTGGGAGCCAACGCGCGGTGAGTCGCTATTTTTTCGCATGACTTTGGATGGTGTTTATGTTGAATCTAGCTCACGTGATAGCGTTCTTCTGTGACAGTAAAAGCGATAAGACGTTGAGGTGTATAACATGATTGAATTTCTTTCCTCGCCTGAGGATCGATACGGCTCGATTGAGAGGGACATCATTCCCGGCGATCAGACTCCGGTTAGTAACGATTGTTTGGTCAAGCGCGCCATGACGGTCCAGTTGCATTAAATGCGTGACACTCAGGGCGGGGTTCCCGATAAAACCCGTGTATTGCTCGATACTGATGCTAACAACGAGATCGATGATCAGCACGCCATTGCCTATTTACTTTTGAGTGGCGACGCCTTTGTTGTCGAAGGTATTACGGTCAACAGGACTGATAACGGCGGCGATATCGCAGCGCAGGCTGAAGAGGCGGAACGGGTCGTCAAGTTATGCAATCAACATCCGCAGTTGTCTGTGACACGTGGGGCATCCTCTTCGTTTGAATGCATCGAACCGCACCTTATGGTTGCGGATTTTGATGGAGCCGACGCGGTCAATTTGATTATAGAGCGGGCGCGAGTGCCCGCCGCAGACAAACTGGTTGTTCTGGCTATTGGAAAGCTCACCAACGTAGCGCTCGCGCTGAAAAAAGATCCGAGCATTGCCGATCGTATAAAAGTGGTTTGGTTGGGTTCAAACTACCCAGACGTGGGGGAGTACAATTTACTCGCCGACCAAGGATCGGTAAATTTTGTCCTCGACACAGAGGTGGAATTTGAGATCGCTGTTGTTCGCTATGGCGCAGCGTCGGGTACCAGTGCGGTGCGTCTCAGTTTAGACGATGTAGTAAAGAATCTCGCTGGGCAAGGTCCCTTCGCCAAGATCTCGGTCGGGGGTCGCAATGGCGGGTCGTTTAGATATTTTGGCGACTATTCGCTAAATCTTTTTGAACACATCGATCTATACGGTGAACCACCATCTCGCGCGCTTTACGATATGGCGGCGGTTGCGATTTTGAAAAATTCAGCCTGGGCCGAGGCCCGTGAAATAGCCGCGCCGACGCTGCTGAATGGGGCATGGACAGGTCGTCCTCAGAATCCCCGTACCGTTGTAATTCGAGAAAATTTTAATAAACACCACATTATTGCTGATTTTTACGCCACGATACGTGAATATCGCATGGCGGATATTGTTTAATAACTGATGCGCTGGGCGTGCGCATTATTTGATAACGCCTAATTTAGCACCGCCTCAATCAGGTGGGGACCGCCTCCTTCGAGAGCGGCAGATAGCGCATCTTGAAACTGCTCCGTGGTCTCGGCGCGTGTGGCATTAACGCCCATGCCTTGAGAGATTGAGACCCAGTCTAATTGCGGATTCGACAAGTCCAGCAGCGATAAAGCTTTTGGCCCCGGCTCGTTAACGCCCACCCGTCCGAGTTCAATATTTAAAATGCCATAACTGTTGTTCTTCATAATAATCGTCACGATGTCGAGATTTTCACGGGCCATCGTCCACAGGGCTTGCACGGTATACATGCCCGATCCATCCGCTTGTAATGCAATCACCTTTCTGCCGGGGCATGCCACTGCGGCGCCAGTTGCCAGCGGCAGCCCCTGACCGATCGCGCCGCCAGTAACAATCATCCAGTCATGTTTGGGTCCGCCGGCAGTGTATTTGAAGAATGGCCCTCCGCTGGTGCCAGATTCATCTGAGACAATGGCGTTTTCAGGCAGCAAGCGCGCGGTGATAATCCCCGCATTGCGGATGTTAAGCGGACCTTCATCGTAGGACCCTGAGACCGTCTCTTGAAAATGGTCAGGCGCTTCAGGGGCCCGCAGTGCGTCTGCAAGCCGGCGCAATGTGTTGATCGAATTGATGCGTGCATCCGCTAACTCAATTAATTCTGCCCCTTCGGGGGCGAGCCAACCGGGTTTGTTTGGGTAGGCAAAAAAAGCCACTGGCGGTTTAGTTCCGATGACAACAATTTGCTGAAAATCTTTGAGGTGCGCGACCGCCTGTTCCCCAAAATAGGGTAGCCGTTCGACCGGCACCCGTCCGACACCGCGTTGCAACCTTGCCGGTAACGTCTCACAGATAAGTCGTGAACCGGTCGCTGCAGCAATGCGTCCGGCTTGAAATAACGCGTCTTCGCGGAGTGCACGGCCACCCAAAAAAAGTGCTGACTGGCCCGATTTTTTCAGCGCTGCCGCCGCGTTTGCAATCGCAGTGTCGGTCACTTCTGGCACCGCAGGGGGCATCAAGCTTTGATCGCAACCATTCGCTCCCTCGGTCCAAGCATGGTCGCCAGGTGCAATGAGAGTCGCAATTTGGCCTGGGTAGGTCAGGGCAGCGGCAACCGATTCGGCTCCGGCGGTTGCAAGATCCGACGGCGATATCGACGTGCGTACCCAGTGCGACATGGGTGTTGCAACGCCAACGATGTCGGATGTTAGCGGTGCGTTATACTTTAAATGATCGACGGCGTGATCGCCGACAATATTGACGATGGGAGTGCGTGCCCGCTTGGCGTTGTGCAGGTTTGCAAGGCCGTTTGCGAGACCAGGACCCAAATGGAGTAGCGTTGCCGCTGGTTTATCCGTCATCCGACCATAACCATCCGCGGCACCCGTCACAACCCCTTCAAATAGGCCCAGAATCGCGCGCATTCCCGGTTCTTTGTCGAGTGCAGCAACCAGCTGCATTTCGGAGGTACCTGGGTTTGCAAAACAGATATCGACACCGCTATTTTTGAGCGTTTTTATTAACGCCTCAGCTCCATTCATAATATGCTCTCTTAATATTAGTCGTTAACGATTGTGCTGTTTAACTGTGTTACCAACGTTACCGCTCGGGCGTTTATAGTTAAGTAGATTAACAGAATATCGGGATTATCTTTAAGCATCACGGGCAACAGCGCGGGCGAATTCACCCATTTGACGGTCGATCAACGGCCGCCGAATTAGGCGTCACGGAGAGAGTGGTTGGGGGATGCGAAGGTCCTTTTTAGCAAAGCCTGCCCGCCGTCTCTGTGCGGGGCATCGGTGGTTTACTGGCTAAAAATGGGTGCTTTTCAGTGGCGTTGAGTGCGGGATTCTGGTAACAGTCGATATACTAACAGCAGATTAACGAAGAGCCCCCAGCCACGAAACTATGGTCTAACGTCAAGTTGCGCGGAGCCTTAATGGAGCCAATGCAAGATATCAAAACTGTGCAAAAGGTTTGCTTTGGATTTTTTTGGACACTCTGGTGGTGGGGCGTTAAAGGGTACTCATTTTCTGCTTTTCTATCGAGGGGTCGACATGTCTTGCGCAGTGCCAAAAAATATGAGCTTAGAGCGATGTCTGCGGCTTTGTTAGGGAGGTTAATATGCAAATAACATCGCAGCGCCAGGCGGTGGATCATGTTCTTGCCAGCGACGCATTTTTCCAAGTGGAGCAACGCGAAATTCGCGGGGTCGATTATACGACCTTCATAACGGGCCCGAAAACAGTGGGCGACCTGCTTGAAAAGTGCCTGATGCATGGTGATACAGACTTTCTCATTTATGAAAGGGAGCGTTATACCTTCAAAGAGTTCCATCAAAGAACTCACCGCCTAGCCGCTGCTTTGATCAATTTCTATAACGTGCGTTCAGGTAATCGCGTAGCCTTACTCATGCGCAACACGCCGGAGTATGCGATGTTGATTATGGCGCTCGCTTCGATTGGGGCGGTGCCAGTCTTTCTCAATAGTTGGTGGACCACCGAGGAATTGAAATACGGGTTTAATGATAGCGGAGCCAAACTAACCTTCGTAGATGAACCGCGCGCCAAGCGCATGAAGCCATTTGCCTCGGCGGCAGGGATACAGTGCGTTAGTATCCGTTCTACGGCGATGGAAAAGATAGGTTCGTTTTGGGATTTGCTCGATCAAGAGTCGGCAACCCAGCGCGCTCAGATTGAAATAGACCCTGACAGTGACTTCGCGATCATGTACACCTCCGGTTCCTCGGGGCGCCCCAAGGGTGTTGTTTTGACCCATCGCAGTGCCACCCACGCCATACAATCTTGGTTATTCTCCGCCAAGGTCGCGGAAATTTTAGGCAACGCGCCCGCGCCCACGATCGACGAAAAGGGCCAGCCGTACCAAATATGCACCATGATGACGACGCCTTTTTTTCATATTTCTGCCACCTATGCCAGTTTTTTACTCGCAGTGTGGACCGGCGCGAAACTCGTCATGCTCTATAAATGGGACCCGAAACGTGCCGTTGAACTGATTGCACAAGAAAAAGTTTCACGCTTTGCGTGTGTGCCCACCATGTCGGCTGAGTTACTCACAACAGCTCACGAAATGGGTCATGCCATGCAGACTCTGAGATCAATTGATTCCGGTGGGGCCAAGCGTCCACCCGCGCAACTATTAGCGATGGCCAAACAGGTTCCGCAAGCGTTACCCGGCAATGGGTATGGTATGACAGAAACTGGTGGCATCGGCATTAATATGCGTGGGTCACTGTACTTGGACAACCCGAGCGGTACCGGTCTACTGCAACCGCCACTGATGGAGATGCGGATCGTTGACGACGAGAGCCAGCCGTTACCGTCCGGTGAAGTCGGTGAACTGTTGCTAAAAAGTCCATGCAATATGCGTTGCTACCTCAATAAACCCGACGCGACTGCCGATGCGCTTCGCGATGGCTGGCTTTACACAGGAGATCTTGCGCGTCTTGATGAGGATGGAATGATCTCTATTGTGGACAGGAAAAAGGACATGATTATTCGCGGGGGTGAAAACATCTCTTGCTACGATGTTCAGGCCGCACTGCACCTCCATCCAGACGTGCTTGAGACCGCGGTTTTTGCTCTACCTGACGATCGACTTGGTGAAACGGTGGGATCTTGCGTGTTCTTGCGCGAAGGGGCTGAGATATCTGCCGAGGCGCTTAAAGCGTTTTTACGTGCGCATATTGCGGCGTTCAAAATACCTGAAAAAATTTGGTTTCATGACGCACGCTTGCCACGTAATGCGGCCGAAAAAATAGATCGATTGGCATTGCGCAACGAGTATGTAAATTCAATGAACACACTGGATCAAGAAGAGACCCACAGCCATGTACAGGGCTTTAATGTTCGGGCTGTGGAGGCTTGGATCACCGCCAATACGCAAAACCTCACTCCGCCGTTTGAGTGGGTTCGACTCGAGGGAGGCCATTCTAATCTTACCTATCGACTGCAAGACGGATTCGGTCGCAAGGCAGTCATAAGACGGCCACCACTGGGTAAGTTGCTCCCTAAAGCGCATGATATGAGCCGAGAGTGGGCGGTCATTTCCTCGCTTGCGCCGACCGGATTTCCCGTGCCTGCAGCCGTCGGTTTCTGTGATGACGAAGACGTTACAGGAGCGCTTTTTTACCTCATGGGTTTTTCGCGAGGTCGCCCACTCCACACTGCAGCAGAAACCCGCGATTGGGTGCCGCCCGATCGTCGCATAACGCTAGCCCATTCGTTTATCGATACGCTGGCAAAATTACACTTACTCGATCCGGATGAGATAGGTCTGGGCACGTTGGGAAAAAAAGAGGATTACGTCGGTCGACAGGTAAAAACATGGTATCGCTCGTGGCAGTCTTCGATTGAGTCTGCGCAGTATGATGATCAGCGTGCGCATGATCTGAGAGATTACTTTATTGCTTATCGACCTGAACAGCGCATAGCGCGCGTGGTTCACGGCGATTATGGGTTTCATAACTGTCTGATTGGGGCTGATGCGACCGTTGCTGCGGTGATCGATTGGGAAATATCGACGTTGGGAGACCCGCTGGCAGATCTCGCTTATACCCTTAAAAGTTGGCCGGAAACGGAAGCCGATATGGCTAGAAACCCAACCGCGCCGACTTCGGTTGACGGTTTTCCATTGCGTAAGGAATTGGCCCAGCGCTATGCGAGTAAGACCGGGCAAAATATTGATTCATTGGATTTTTACATTGGCTTTAATTTGTGGAAATCAGCAGCCATCTTGCATGGGGTTTACGGCCGTTATCGCGAGGGTCAAAAAAGTACTAAAGGGGTGGATATGGAACTCTTGATGGCGCGTATTGACTCTTCTTTGGCAGGTGCTGAGAGCGCTATAAATCGCTTTAAATTAGAAGCTTAATTGTTTTTCGAGACTCAAATATGAGCTTGCAAGTTTGGTCCTGGATATTTTTCTTATTATATTCTTTAGGGTTGTTGGCCTTGGGAATCTGGGCCTCACGGCGCGTGAAGCGAGCGGATGATTACGCCGTGGCCCGTCAATCCTATGGTCCAATACCACTGGGGATGGCGTTCGCTGCGACAGGCGCGTCGGGCGCGACATTTCTAGGGTTACCGGGCTTGGCATATTCAGGCGGGCTATCGGTGTTGTTGTATGCATTTTGCTATCCCATTGGCATGTACATCGGTATTTTTATTTGCCTCCGGGTGGTGTCAGAATCGGGTCACGAATTCGGGAGCCGGTCGATTCCTGAGTATCTGGGTGACCGATACCAATCGGACCGAATACGAATTATTGCGGCGTTGTTGTCGCTCCTGTTGTTTTTCTATTTAGCCGGACAATTAGTGGCTGGATTGGTGATGTTTGAGATTATGTTAGGCCTTGATAAGGGGCCTGCGTTGATGATCACGACCTTGGTACTGTTAGTTTATGTGACTCTGGGCGGAGCGCATGCGGATATCGTGACCGATGCGTTTCAAGGCGTGGTGATGTTGCTGATTGCGGCCGGAGTGCTGCTGATGTTCCTGACTGGCTTCGGGATTGAGGGCGGCCTGGGCGGCGTCTTGCAACGCCTTGAGAGCATTGACCCGCATACGATGAGTTGGTTCCATCCGACAATGCAGATTGTAGGCTCTCCCTGGGCAATTATCGCCATTATTATTGCCCATATACCGTTGGGTATGTTGCCGCATATTGGCAATAAGCTCTGGGCTTTAAAAGCGGGTGCCGCGCGTCGTCAATTTTTATGGATCGCCTTTTTTTCTGCTCTATTGTTGCCGGCGATATCCTTGGGTGGTTTGCTCGCCCGAGTCCATCTTGGCGATGGACTGCTTGATGGCGGGGCCAATCAGGCGATACCTGAACTTTTTATCGCGCTCTTTCCAAACTGGTTAGCTGCGCTGCTGGGGGTGGCGGTGCTGTGTGCCGTCATGTCAACGGCAGATGGATTGGTGGTGTCGTCCGCTCAGGTGGTGGCCAATGACTTGTATCGTCGAACTTTCGCCAAGCGCTGGTCGCCAAAACTCGACCAAGAGGCACTGGATCGACGGGTTTTGGCGATTAGCCGATGGGCGACCATTGGCGTGCTCCTCGCGAGTGCTGCGGTGGCCTGGGCCCTGCTGGATGTCAACGTTGCATTGTTGGTATGGATGGGCATAGGCGGTGTTACCTCGGCGTTAGCTGGACCGCTGATTCTCGGTAGTCTGTGGCCGGGCGTTACCGAGCCTGCAGCCCTGGTGGGCATGCTCACTGGATTCGGCTGTTTTGCATTGCTGCATACCCAGGCGATACCGATACCTTGGTTACTCATGCAGGGACCCAATCCATTTGCGTGTGCTGCGCTTGCAAGTATTGCGGGCGTGGTGATGACTATTGGCGTTTCATCATTTGGAAAAACACCCACCAGCGATTAGATCGACAGCCACCAAAGGCGATATCGATGCGATGTTTCGTTGTGCGGCGTGGGATGATTACAAAATAACTTGGAGGATATCGAAAAATGAATGATCAAGAAAAATATCTGTTCGATCTTCGCGGTTACTTAGTTGTGAAGAATGCCCTGAATAAGAGTCAAGTCGATGATTTGTCGATGCGTTTCGAGAATAATCATGCGGCGTACACACTCGGCTTTTGTGGATCGGATCGAACGCATTTTCGTCATGCTGAGGATTTGGCGTGGTCGTCCAGCTCGCTGTTGGAACTCGGCGGCAGTTATGTCGATCTGATCGATTTACCGACCATCGCTCCCTACTTGGAAACTATACTTGGTCCCCATTACCGGTTGGATCATGACTATTTAAAGGTCGACAGGAAACCCCCTAAAGGTGATGCTGCAGGGTTTAAAAAAAGCGAACTTTTCCTACATGGTGGTGGCCAGGGGGCCGGCCGAGGTCGAGACATTGTCGGTCCTCACGATGGAGGGCAGTGCTATTATCGCTACAATAATGACAAGATATACAACGGTCTGGTCGCGGTTGCGTTCGAATTGAAGACCGTTCGCCCAGGCGACGGCGGATTTGCTTGCGTGCCTGGTAGCCATAAAGCGAACTTTGGATTACCGGAAGAGTGGCGGGTCAGTCAGACGCAGGAAGAGATCAACGAATGCGTAGACCGTGTAGCCGCAAGGGCCGGGGATGCGATCATATTTACTGAAGCCTGTGCCCACGGAACAATTCCTTGGATCGGTTCGGATGAGCGTTGGACGATTTTCTACAAATATTGCCCCCATGCGGTCGCGTGGAGCCCTTGTTATTACAATTCGGATAACTATACGGGACTGACCCAGTCCCAGTCCGAGATGTTAATGCCGCCGAGTGCCTACGGTCGGCACCCGCATACGCGTGGGATATGGCAAAAAGCGCAGCAAGAGCAGGCCGAGCTAAAACGTCTGCGTCTTCAAAAAGAGATCACTCAAAAGAACGCCGTATAACCCTGCGTCGGCTGTGCGGATTGCAAGTGGCTCCATTGACGTGCTAAGGGAGCTGTTTTGGCCGCTGGTTATCATCGCCTGCGATGTGAAAATTCACTATGCGTACGCCTTGGGGGCTTCGCCTCCGGGACCGGGGAATATTGTGTCCAGCGTTTTAAGTGCCTCGATATCGAGCGTTATTGCAGCTGCGCGAACAGCACTTTTAAGTTGCTCAAGGGTTCGTGGGCCGACAACTGGAGCCGTTACGCAGGGATTATGCAGCAGCCATGCAATCGCGACCTCGCCCGGCGGATGGCCTAGTTGACGGCAAAATTCCTCGTATCGCTCCAGCTGCGGGCGCTTGCTCTCAATGCGTTTAGCCGTGTGCTCTTGTGTTCGCCTACCGGCAGCCTGTTTCTCAATCACGCCGCCCAGCAAGCCGCCGCCGAGGGGACTCCAAGGCAGTAACCCAACGCCGTAATATCGACAGGCGGGAATGACTTCGAGTTCGATCATGCGATTGTCTAAGTGATAGATACTCTGCTCGCTGACCAGCCCGAGAGTGCGTCGCTTGGCTGCTTCTTGGCAAGCGGTGGCAATGTCCCAACCCGCGAAATTACTGGAGCCGGTGTAAGTAATTTTCCCTTGGGCCGCTAAGATTTCAAAACTCTGCCAGATTTCATCCCAAGGACAAGCACGATCGATATGGTGCATTTGTAATAGGTCGATATGCTCAGTTTGCATACGTTGTAGGCTACCCTCGCAATGTTTGCGTATTTTGTAGGCGCTGAGGTTGTGGCTCGCACTGTTCACTTCATGTAGCTTTTCTTTGCGCTTCATAGGTTGGTAGAGCTTGGTGGCTAGTACGATTGCATCGCGGCGCCCTCCTCCCTGTGCAAGCCAGCGTCCGATAATCTCTTCGGTGTGTCCATTTTCAACAGACCAACCATACATGTCGGCAGTGTCAAAGAAATTGATGCCCAATTCTAA